>Ga0209199_1000084_pt1 | contig 145203 bp, 126 predicted proteins | sample COGITO_mtgs_1105_7_FD_184805 | JGI IMG/M metagenome (GOLD analysis project Ga0209199, IMG submission 184805) | Pelagic marine microbial communities from North Sea - COGITO_mtgs_110523 (SPAdes) (version 2) | ecosystem: Environmental > Aquatic > Marine > Epipelagic ... | reverse complement strand
ACCTAAGAGTGCGATACATGACAACGCGCCCGTGCGCTTTACAGTCTTGTACAGTTTCATAGTCTCTCCACTAAACAATTTTGTTTTCTATATATGGCGCACAACAACGCACGCCCGCATACTTTTGATATACGATTCCACAACCATAACATGGAAAAATAGCGTCAAACCACCATTGCGTTACATTTCTGTAACATTTATTTCACATTTCCCGCTGCCGCCATTGAAAAATAAATATAATCATATATATCAATTAGTTAAATAGAGTTTCAAGATTCTCTAAAACCCGAAAGCACATTGCAAGATGCATAAATTTGTAAAAAAGTGTCGCGCAAAGAGGCTTTAGCTCACCAAATTATGAAAATTTGGTGAAATTTTCGCCACCCAAAAATAAACGGTGCCCACTAAAAACAGAGTGACCAGGGTGAAAGGTTTTAGGCTCGAACGTTGTACTGAAGAGCCGTCGATGCAGATTTGAGGGATTGAAATTTGCAAAGCCTAGCTCAATGTAACTATAAAAAAGCGTTACGCTAACTTATTAATCTACTGTAATAAATAATCATAACCTATTGTTAATTATACAATTTAATTCGCCAAGTCGTAGTAATTTAGAGGATGCTACTGCGACCACCAGACGAACGGCTCCCTGCAACCAGATTCAAAGATCATTGCTGGTCGAGAGAAGCTGCGATACCCCCGAACAGTTTGTTAACCTCAGCTTCGTAGTCGTCTTCCCTAGCGCTGGGCCATGCACTTTGCATTGCTATGACTACATCGCGCGCCGGGTCTATCCAGATAAATTGCCCGAATACACCCTGAGCAGCATAACTACCCTCTTCTTGTAGCCACCAGTAATAACCATACCCCCCGTAGACTTTTGATGCGGCAGTCGACTGGCTGATCCAACCCTTGGGTAATACAGCGGTGCCATCCGCTAGCTTGCCGTTACCTAACGCAAACAGGCCCAAGCGAGCATAGTCACGCAAGGTAGCACTGATACAGCAACCTCCAATTTCTTCACCATCTGGTGCGCCCAACAACCAGTTTGCATTGAACTCCATTCCAAATGGCTGCCAAATCTTGCGCTGCAAATAGACCGACAAATTGTTACCTACTGCAGAACGCAGCAGAGCACCAGCAATACTCGTTTCACCAGTGTTGTAGTTAAAAACTTCACCTGCAGGCGTTTTCTTTTCTAATTCGCTCATGTAGCTAAACAACTCAGGCGGCCCGTAAGGCGCGTTACCTACATCAGAGTCAGGATCTGCATAATCCTCATTCCATCCGGCCCCCGACGACATCTGCAATAGATCTTTAATACGCACATCTGCGTAAGCACCGCCCTTCAGGTGCGGCAGATAATCTACGACTAACTCATCTACGCTTTTTATAAGGCCATCTTTGATGGCCGCTCCAATAAGCAAACTAACGACAGATTTGGTAACCGAAAACGAGATCCAGAGCTTGTCTTCTCGATGCCCCAGAGCGTATTTCTCGAAAACTATCTGATTCTCATGCAGGACCAATAAACCCGCTGCCCGACTACGCAGCATAAAATCGTCAATGCTACTGACCTCGCTTTTGTTGCTATGGGCATAGTCATCCAAGCTCAATTCACTCTTCGGCAACTTTAGGTATTGATCAACCGCCTCTATAGTTCGAGTGTTAGCAATCTCTGCAATACTCGAGTACCCAGTCCGCTGCTGTTCTGGGGTCCAAAACAAGATATGCTCGGTGCCTAACAGGTCCATTTTTTGTCCGTAACCTAACAACGGAGCCAGTAATATTGCCGCACAAATTATAAGTTTCTTCACTTTCCCTCTCCCACTTTGAGCAATCAGTCTTTTCTTATTTAGTCAGTCAACGAGTCTGAGTTTGGCTATTAGAAGCCAAAACTGGCCAAACGTTTAGCTTCTCGCTCCAACAGCCGTGCCCCGCGCATAATATTACCCAAAGCGTAATTACCTTCATGGCAAGCGTACTCGTAGACTTTGTCTCCCGTTGGTATCCAAGGGTACTCGCCACCCCAGGTTGAATCCCATACCGTGGGGTCGGTGACCTCAAACTGGTATTTCAGCTCACCAGTGGCAGTTCTAGAAAACCGCTCAATCACCTGAAGGTTTTCATCTGCACCCGACAAAGGAGGCGTTGGCCCAAAATTCTTCGTTGTTATTACCAGTGTGTCACCTTCCCAGCGACCTATAGAGTCACCTAGCCAACTACTTACATGAGCTGGGCCATGCATAGCATTCATACGCACAATCCGTGCGTCATGATTCATTTCCGTCAAAATCATCACATGATCTTTCGTCTGAACAATGCGTTTAAAATTATTGTAGTAATTTGGCAGCATTGGCGGACCGGCAGTTGACCGCGACCCGATAATGCAACGCTCTGCCAACGGACGCTGCTCTAAGTCATCGTAAGGACCAGTGCCATTACCTTCCTTTAGCCACCAAGCTGAACTGCCGTCTTTCGCCATTGAAGGGTCGGGGTTGCGCCAAATAATTCTCCAATCGTCAAGAATCTTGGCCATTCTAGCCGCACCTTGATCATTCATGGGCGGGATACGCCCGTTACTAGGGTGGGTGATCAATGACGTTCTGAAACGCCCCTCCAAGGCTATAGCCCCTTCACCTCGATCAATCCAAAACGCGTTATAACCGCCTACTTTACCGCCTTCTGGTGGCGCTTTTCGGTCCGGGTCACTGCCCTTACTCGCTTGACGACTGTATTGCTGAAACTGATCGGCTACTTGCTCCGCCTGAGTCTGGCTCAGATAAAGGTTTTCACCATACATTGCAGGCCGCTGCACCGGCGTAAGCGTAGATATGTTGTAAGTACCGGATAGGTCAACTTGGGCATGGCTATACGGCGAAAACTCGAGGATAAATACTATGAGCAGCGATACGGACAAGAGCTGGGGGAATACCGGCTTTAATAAGGTTTTCGGTAACCATCTGGGTTCTGGTGTCATCGTTATATCAACTCCAATCACTTAGCAGCGCGTTAAACGGCGTATTCCTTCGATTATAAGAGATTAGGCTATTGGAAGGCCATTTGGCGAGTGTCTTTCAGGTTGTAACAAGACAATTTCTCCTTCTGCACCTACTGCGCCCAGAATTAGGCATTCACTCATAATCGGTCCAATCTGTTTACTTGGGAAATTGACTACGGCAACAACTTGTCGGCCAATCAAACTCTCGGGCCGGTAAAGGTCTGTGATTTGGGCGCTGGTTTTCAACTCACCAATGTCTTCACCGAAGTCGACCCAGACTTTTATCGCGGGCCTACGCGCCTCAGGAAATGCCTCAGCAGTTACCACGGTACCCACCCGAATGTCTATTTTCTCAAAATCTGCCAAAGTAATTTCAGCTTTTTTGCCCATTATCGTCTCCCTCTTATTGCTACGACACCATATCCAACTGCTTTGTCATGCGTTAAGTGCACTAGCTGTACCGGGGCCTGGCATTGTGGGCGGTCTAGAGTAGATTTAAGTGCGCGGTCGATGCAAGATCACGGGCGTCCAATCGCAATCAAATTCTTGCGTATTGGACCATACGCGACGGGCACCAGAGTCGCTTAGAGAGTAACGTTGGGTAGGCAAAAACCCTGTATCTGCGCTGTAATCAAAACCGCATAACTCGTCGGCTTCAAGATCAATAATAGTGACCCCAGGATACGGGCCTTTGAGAGTACCACCATTAACGATCTGGCAATGTTCGAAGTCGATTAGGGTGCGAAAGTGCATGTGTCCATTGACAATAATGCGCGGCACTCCACTTGATTGTCCCAACAGTTTGTCCAGTGGTAATGAACGCTTAGCCTCTGTCGTTGCTGTACCCGGCCAGACCTTTGCTAGGTCATCATCAATGACCCCGTGACATAACAACAGGTCGCCGCAATCAGTTTGCAAGGTCAAAGTCTGCGGAAGATTGTGCAGAAAGTTCAGGCTGCTATCGCTAACAACTGATTTCGTATGGGCGTATTCAACGTGCCGTGCTTTATCGGTGAGCAGCCAGCGATCATGATTGCCAGCCACGGTGAGCACACTATTATTTGTCAGTAAGTCGCAGGTAGCGTCAATGTCGCCTACCCCATCAGCCACGTCACCGGTACAAATAATGGAATCTACGCCTTGGCTCTCTAACCAACTAAGTGCCAGCGCGAGTCGCTTATGCTCGGCGTGGACATCGCCAATAATGCCAATTTTCTTATTCAATGCCTGATCTCTATCTTTGTCGCTACAGGCTAGGATCTACTCCGTGAACAGGCTGTGAAGTTAGCTGCACAGTTCAAAGACAAACTTGGACATGAGCGGAGCAGATAAGAGAACAGCTAGCTTACTGCTATCGCTTACTGGCCTAGTTTTCTACAAAGCCCTTCCAACCACTCATGTAATTGATAAAGGTCTCGCTGAGTCCTTCACTAGCTAAGTAGTCTCTAGATACGGGTAGAGAAACCGGCTCAAAGTTTGCGTCGCCAGCGACCTTGAGTGGGTAATCGTGATGCAATATCGCAGCACGGCCAATAGTGACGAAATCTATATCCGCAGCCAGCACGGCAGACACGTCTGCAGCCGTGGTGATTTTTCCAGCCACCGTGAGCATTACATCTTTGCGATCCAAATCGGCGAAGTGTGCGAGTAAGCTTTGGCTCTGGAAAGCTTCTTCTTCAGGCAACTTAAAGCTGTCCCAAAGTGATATGTCGAGAAAGTCTACTTGCCCACTGTCAATTAGATCTTGGCAAGTTTGTAGCGCCTCAGCCAGTTCAATACCAAAACGCTCAGGGGACAACCGCACACCTACTAGAAAATCGTCTCCGCATTGTGCACGAATGCCAGAAACGATTTCGTGCAATAGCCGCGCGCGGTTGGCATATGACCCGCCGTAGTTATCAGTGCGCTTATTATAGGCGCTACTGAGGAATTGGCAGACGATATAGCCATGAGCGCCGTGCACTTCAACCCCGTCATAGCCAGCTTCTTTCGAGCGCACTGCGCCAGCAATAAAGTCGTCACGTAATTGCTCAACTTCAGCCAGTGTCATAGCCCGCGCACCGGTTTCTGCGTCTGCAGAGGGACAAACCGGCGCTTCGCCAATAAGCTCGGCGGGTGAACGCATTCCTGCGTGATGTAGTTGAACTACCGCTAAACTGGCTTCGGCTTTGATCGCCTCAGCAAGGCGTATATGACCTTCCAAGTGATCGTCTGAGAAAACACCTAATTGCCCTGGAAAACCCTTACCGATAGCCTGGACATGGGCCGCGCAAGTCATGGTTAAACCAAATTGACCCTTTGCTCGCATGGTTAACCAATGAAACTCATCATCCGAGAGTCGACCATCCTCATGACTCTGAGAATTAGTCAGAGGCGCAAGCATGAAGCGATTCTTCATTTCAAACCCAGACTTAAAAACAACACTCTCAGATACCTTCGACACAATACTCTCCCTGTAACTTTTAGATGAACGGTCAATTATCCGTCATGACGCAATTGACCGGCGCCTATGCTACAAGAAAAATAACGCGTAAGCCCAGAATATGCCTTCACAACATATTCACCGACCATAGAGCAAAGTTCCAGCGTATAATTTTCACTCGAGAATAGCGCAAATTTGCTCTCCTCGTTGGGTGAGCAGAACACCTATCTCAAACTTAGTGACTACTTTAAAGAGGCATACGTGAGTACACCCAAGAGCAAGCGCGAAAGAATTACTGGCCTGCTGCAACTTTTAGCAGTGGTCATGTTAGTTGTCCTAGCTGTGGTTTATTCACAAGCGCCTGACGAGGGCAAGAAAAAGCCTGCCTACGCCAACTCAACCCCCTCCACGGCACCCGCGCCATTGGTCACAGTGGTAAAACCTGCAGTTGGCACTCATAGCGTATCTGTCGCCGCCAATGGCTCGGTGGCCATCCGTGCTTATGTCGATCTAGCCCCACAAATTTCCGGTGTAATTGAAACCATATCTCCTGCACTTAGGGCCGGTGGTACATTTGCAGCCAATGAAACTCTGTTAACGATAGATAGCCGTGATTTTCAACTCAGGCTCAAACAAGCTCAGGCTGAGGTGGCTTCAGCTAGGTCAAATTTACTGCTACAACAAGCAAAGAGCGACAACGCCAAACTTAACTATGCACTCCTGCATCCTAATCGGCCCGTACCGCCACTAGTCGCGTTACAACCTCAGATTGCGCAAGCACAAGCTCAACTAGCTGGCGCCCTAGCAAATGCAGATATCGCCAAATTGGATCTCTCGAGAACCAGTATTTCTCTTCCTTTCGATGGGAAAATAACTCAATCGTCAGCTGAGGTTGGCCAGCTTCTCAGCAACGGCAAAACTTTTGCCCAAGCTTTTGCGCTTTCAGCGATAGAGTTAGTTGTACCCCTTGCCGCCTCTGACATTGCCGCGCTGTCTCCCATCGAGGGCCGTGCCGCCAATTTATCCCTTTTAGGCCGTACCCTAACCAGTCAAGTGGAACGCGTAAGCGCCGAACTAGATTCGCGCAGCCGCTTTGCTCGAGCCTTTATTCCCGTGACTATAAGTGCAGACATACAGCCAGGGGTTTTTCTCGATGTAGAACTATCAGGCCCCAACATCCCAAACACGCTTGTATTGCCCGAGGCCGCCAACCAAGCAAACGAATCTATCTGGTTAGTACGCGAAGGCTTATTAGAACGATTCCAACCCACTGTTCGAGGTAAATCCGCAAATGGGCTTATTGTCGATGGGTTTGATTACGCAGACGGCATTGTCATCGGTGCAGTTCCTGGCGGCGAAGAAAATCAGTTGGTGCGCATACGCAGCCTTGAGGGTGCCAACTGATGGAACAATTTAACACTAGAACATCAAATAACGATTCAGCTAACGGTACTGGATTGATCGGTTACTTTGTCAACAACTCCGTTGCAGCCAACTTGGTTATGGGGTTACTTTTAGCCGGCGGCTTCATCGCAGGCCTAGGATTGACTGCACAGGTATTTCCGACGATTGATCCGGGCATTGTAACAGTAACGGTCCCCTACCCCGGCGCCACACCAAGCGAGGTAGAGGAGAGTATTACGCGCAGAGTTGAAGAGGCAGTATTTGGTATAGATGGTGTCAAGAAGGTAGTTTCTAAAGCATCTGAAAACTCCGGCACGATCACCATTGAGTTAAAGGATTTTGTTGACGACGCTCAAGTTCGCGACGATGTGGAAGCAGCCGTTGAGGGCTTAGCAGATTTTCCGCCGGAGGAAGCTGAGCAACCTGAGGTCAAACGCGCCGACACGGTAAGTGAAGTCATTACTTTGTTTGTTGCCTCCGAACTTGGCGAGAAAAGCCTGCGTGCAGGCGCGGAAAACTTGTCCGAAGAACTTTTAGCCTTACCGACGGTAACATTAGTATCGTTAGTCGGCGCGCGAGACTACGAAATATCAATAGAGGTAAGCGAAGAAGCATCTAGGCAGTACAATATTTCTATCAACGAAATCGCTGCTGCTATTAGAAAGTCCTCAATCAATTTATCTTCCGGCGAACTACGAACAGATGCCGGCGACCTGCTCCTGCGCACAAATAATAAGGGTAAAAGCGGCAAAGACTTTGCCGACATAGTACTGCGCGCATCGGCAGATGGCAGCATATTAAGACTCGAAGATGTGGCGGTGATTAGAGACGAATTCGCTAACGTCGATCTCATTCAAGAATATAACGGGCGTAAAAGTCTCTTTGTGAAAGTGGAAAAATCAGAAGCAGAAGATGCTCTGGAAATCGCCGCTGAGGTTAAGTCCTTTCTTACCGATTACCAGCCGCGAGCGGGTCTAGACATCGGTATTTGGGAAGACCAAAGCGAGATTCTCCAACAACGCCTGAACCTACTTGTACGTAACGGCGTACTAGGATTTGCCTTGGTGTTTTTGTTCCTAGTAATAATGCTCGACTTACGGCTAGCCCTTTGGGTGGCTATGGGCGTACCAATTTCCTTTTTGGGTGCCTTTCTGTTTTTTGAACCATTTGGCGTGAACATCAACATGATTTCGCTATTTGGCTTAATCATTGTACTCGGCGTGGTCGTAGATGACGCGGTAGTTGTCGGCGAAAACATAATTACTGAACAAGAAAGTATGGGGCCGGGCACGGCATCGACGTTGAAAGGCGTAGCTGGGGTGTCCAGCCCGGTCACTGTCGGTGTACTGACGACCATGGCGGCATTCGCCCCATTACTATTTGTCACAGGCACGTTTGGTCAAATTCTTGGGGCAGTACCTATAGTGGTTATCGTTGTACTGACAATTTCTCTTATTGAAGTGTTTTTCATACTGCCCTCACACCTTGCCCACGGCAAACCGTGGAGCCGCGGCCTCTTAGCATCAATACAGGCAGCGGTTGGGACAAAGATTTTGCATTTCAGAGATCAAATAATGGTTCCGGCCGTCGCAGCGTGTGTCAAACGCCGCTATCTGACTTTGCTAGGCGGCATTGGTTTCTTACTCTTAGCTGGCTCATTGATTTCCAGCGGCGCTGTTCGTTTCATTTTCTTTCCTGACTTGGAATCCGACAGCATCCGCGCCTCACTCAAATTTCCCGTCGGCACTCCTTTTGAAACAACGGAGACTGCAGCTCGACGCATAGTCAGCGCGGCCTACAAGGTAAATGAAGAGCTAGGTGGGAATGCTTTTGACGCTATTAGCGCCACTATAGGCGGCTCAGATACTTCTAGTGGCGGGCCTGGCGGACAACGAAGCATGCGCACGGCCAGTCATATTGCATCGGTTCGTATCCAACTTGCATCTGAACCTGGGCGCGCACTTTCCGCTGTGGCGTTAGAGCGCTTGTGGCGGGCTGAGGTAGGCGACATCTCCGGCGTAGAAGCACTGTCTTTTGCAGCCAGTTTTTTTGGCAGCGGGCCGGATGTTGAGTTTGAACTAGCTCACCAAAATGATGAAACGCTATTTTCCGCCGTAGAATTATTAAAGTCTGCTTACGCAAACTTGCCTGCTGTTTACGATATTCAGGACTCTTTTAGCATTGGCAAACGTCAATACGACATAACTCTGACAGCAACAGGCGAAGCTGCCGGGCTATTGCCCACAGATATAGCTCGCCAACTGAGGAACAACTTTTTTGGCCAAGAGGTACAGCGAATTCAGCGCGGGAGGGACGAACTAAAGGTGATGGTGCGCTATCCAGAGAGTCAGCGGCAAAGCATGCGCAACTTGGACAACGTACGCATCCATTTAGCAGACGGCACCCAAGTCCCGCTATTCACGGTAGCCAGCCTAACCGAGTCTAGGGCGTTTTCTTCTATTGATAGAGTCGACGGCTTGCGCATTGTTACCGTCACTGGAGAGGTAGATACTGCTATTGCTACGCCAACTCAAGTCAACGCTCAGGTGATTGAAAGCATCCTGCCTCAGTTGACGCAAAGATTTCCAGCGTTGCAGGTCAACCAAGCGGGTCAAGGTCGTGATGAAGCCGAAGACATGGCGTCACTCGCGCAGATGATGATCATCGCTATGATGACAATTTTCGTCCTACTTGCCTCCCAGCTGCGCAGCTACACGCAACCCTTTGTTGTACTTGCTGGCGTACCCTTCGGCGCCGCTGGTGCAATCGTCGGACACTACCTTTTGGGCTATAACATTTCGTTTATATCAATCTTCGGTATCGTTGCGCTTAGTGGTGTTGTCGTCAACGACTCCTTAGTACTGGTAGATCAATACAACCGCAATCGTCGCGAAACAGATGCAAGCATCAGCGAAGCCATTATCAGCGCATCGCAAAGGCGCTTTCGCGCCATTTTCTTAACCACCGCCACTACAGCATTAGGCTTGACCCCAATGCTTTTTGAATCTAGTACCCAGGCGCAGTTCCTTGTGCCGATGGCGGTGAGTTTAGCCACGGGCATCGTCTTTGCCAGTGTCATCATCTTGTTTCTTGTACCTGCCTTGGTCGTTATTAGAGAGGACTTTAACAAGCGCTTCCTGCCCTCGCCCAGTGACGACGCTCTGGCTCTGAGCTAAAAATTCATTAGCTGGCGTGCTGTAACGCCAGCTTAGTGGTTTTCGTCTCTTAGCTTATCACTTGAATTAGTCGCTGACGCTGCGCCGGGTCTACTGCGGCCCTGTGCCTGCATTTTTTTCCCCAGAATTTTGCTGAACGCTTCATAGGCTGGAATTTGTGCGCTCATCAGAACTGCAACAACTTCTGCGTCCATACGCTTTGCCAGCACCCGCCGCTTCTTTTTTAGTTTACGTTTGATATCTAACTTATCCCGAAAAATCTTCGCCGTTGCTTGCTGCATATCGGTGCTGAATTTGGTCGCGGATTCGCGAAACACCTTTGCTTGCATAGGTCCTAACCCGATGGCCCGAATAGCCTGAGCAACCTCGGGATCTCCCCAAACACCCCTAGCTTGTGGCGCGGCCTGCTCTGCTTGAGCTGGCTTCACAACCCCATAAACTTCTTCCACACGAGTTACACAGGCGCTAATAATCCCCTTATTCTTGGTCTTTTGCGCTTGGTATACAGAGGTTTTTTCGCCAGCAGGAGCCTGCATAACAGCAAGCAAACCTGCCAGATCGCCGTCAAAATCATTTGCAGCTTTAACCATACACCCACAATACGCGCTGGCTGCGTTACTTCCACGTCCGCCAGTGCTCTCTAAACCGGCAACACAAGCATTTGTCCATTGGGCATCGGCATAAGCTGAACTAGTGGCAATAAACGTCATAAGTATTGCCACCAAAAACGCCCCGAATTTGCTTAGCTTGCCTTGCTCGTCGCTACTGCTTGTTAACTGCAGTTTTCCTTTACTCTTTTGCATCCTTACCACCCCGTCTAAACGTTGCTATGACTTATACCGTTCCAAACTGATCAATTCCACCTGTTTACCGTTTACAAATGTGTTCTAGTCCGCGCATTTCCTACTGCCCTCAAAGTCACCTAAGCTGTTAATATTCCCCCTATGAAATACACACTGGCAATTCATGGCGCACCCTACGCCAGTCAATCCGCTCAGCATGGTTTAGCCCTTGCGCAGGCGCTTTTAGCACAAGAGCACACCATTGAGAGAGTCTTCTTCTTTCATGAAGGTGTTTACCAAGCACTATCAACCCGAGTAGTTCCCCAGGGAGAGGAAGACCTATTGAGCAAGTGGCAAGAACTTGGGCAACACGGCGTGGAGCTTGCAGTATGTATAGCAGGGGGAATTAAGCGTGGCGTTATCAGCGAGGAAGAGCGCCAACGTTATGAAAAACAATCAAGTAGCTTGGCAGAGCATTTCACTTTAGTGGGCCTAGGGCAATTGATCAGCGCGATCAACGAAACTGATCGTTATATTGAGTTTCCAGCATGAAGAAGATGCTTTTTGTTATTTCTAACACCCCTTACGCAAATACTCACAATGCTGAACTGTTAGAAGCAGCCATGGTTGGCGCTGTATTCGACGGCATTGTCAGCATTCTTTTTCGCGACGATGGCGTTTACAGCCTTCTTCCTGATCAACATGGCGAACTTATTGGGCAAAAAACTATTAGCAAAATGCTCAGCGCCCTTCCCACTTATGAAGTTGAACGGCTTTTTGCCTGCGCTGACTCTATTACCAAACGCGCACTAACCATTACCTCAAGTCCTGAGGTTGTAGCACTCTCCTTAGCTGAGCAGACCAGACTCATTGCAGAACAAGATGTAGTTATTGGGGCGCAGCTATGAGCCTACATTTAGTATTTAGTCGAGCTGGGTATAAGGCTTGCATGCAACGCAAGGTTGCTGATGACGCAGTCATATTGCTCGCAGACGGAGTGTATTGCCTGAACATAGCAGAGGGTGACAACGTGCACATTTTGGAAATTGATGCCAAAGTCAGAGGTGTCAGTGTACCCAGTCACGGTGCCAAGCCCATTGATTATGCTGATTTCGTAGTCCTAACTGAAGCCCACAACCCCATTGTCAGCTGGGCCGATTAGATATGTGTTATTCATCGTTAACGCAATATCAGAAATGAATCTGTCATTAGATAAAGAAGGCTATTTGCGCGATCACTTAGATTGGAATCACGCAGCAGCAGAATTACTAGCGGGCGACCTTAATATTGAGTTAGCCCCAGAGCACTGGCAAATACTCCAGCTCGCTAGAAAATTTTACTTAACCACAGATGTTGTACCTGAAAATCGCCCGTTGGTTAAACTAGTCAAAGAAGCATTGGGGAACGAATGTGGCAATAGTATTTACCTGATGCAACTATTTGGCGGCAGTCCTGCCAAAAATGTAGCAAAAATAGCTGGCTTACCTCGACCTACTAACTGTCTGTAGGAGGTTTCACCTCGGCGTAAAGATTTTCAACTTCAGCAGGAATGGCCGCCACTTCCCCAACAATTATTATTGACGGGCCTTGTACGTCTGCGGCCAACACCCTTTCTGCTAAGTCTTCAAGGCTACCGAATATTTCGCGCTGCTCAGGAAACGTAGCATTTTCTAACAGTACGGCAGGTGTTGTGACTTCTCGACCAGCATCAATCAACCTTTGGAGAATTTTCTCTATACCCACCAACCCCATGTATATCACTAGTGTTTGACCAGCTTTTGCCAGCTCCGCCCAATCCATATTGAGACCCTGCTCAACACTATGACCCGTAACAAAACGCACGGATTGGCTGACGTGCCTATGGGTTAGCGGAATACCCGCATAGCTGGCACCGCCCATAGCGGCTGTAATACCGGGAATAACTTCTGTTGCAATGCCATGTTCGGCGGCCACCAACAGCTCTTCACCACCCCGGCCAAAGATAAAGGGGTCCCCACCTTTCAGGCGCACAACCTTTTTACCTTTCAACGCTTCAGCAACTAGAGTTTGATTTATTGCCTGTTGCATAGTGGTGCCACTGGGTCGAACCATTATTGCTGCCGCACCACCCTCCTGAACGGCCTCTCGAGGACCCTTCTTGCCTACATCAATAAGTTCAACATCTCGGCGAGCGTATTCTAGCAACGCTGGATTAGCTAACTTGTCGTACATCAATACGTCAGCGCTTTGAATTGCCCTAATGCCTTTGAGTGTTATCAACTCTGGATCGCCGGGTCCTGCGCCCACAAGTACCACTGAACCATCACTAGATGCTGCAGCCATCATTGCCTCCGCCTGCGCAACAGCGGCGTCCATCGAACCGCGCATTGCTTCATCTGCGGCTTTACTGGAAAACACCTTCTCCCAAAATGCTTTACGCGCATCTACGCTGGGTAATTCGGCTTTAACTTCACTACGTAACCGGCCTGCTAATTCTGCTAATCGACCAAGGGCTTTTGGCAGCCTTAATTCTATCCAACCCCGAACGCTACGGCTCAAAGTGGGCGATCTACCCATACTTGAGACGGCAACAAGAATTGGAAAGCGGTCTATGATTGCAGGAAAAATTACTGAACATAGCTCAGTTCTATCTACACAGTTAACCAAAACCCCATGCTCTAACGCCGCGGCAAACACTTCCTCGCTTACATTCGGTGCATCAGTCGCACTGATCACCAATACAAGATTTGACGTCACCGCTTCTGGATAAAATAGGGATTTTTCAACAGTTACCTTACCAGCGTCTCGCAGCTTCTGAATTTCCGGATCAACTTCTGGTGCAATAACTTTAACTTTTGCTTCTGCACGCACAAGCCAGCGCAGCTTGCGCAGGGCTGTCTGCCCGCCACCAACAACCAAACACGAACTACCAGCAAGCCGATGAAAGAGAGGCAAATAGAACATTTTATGCGTCTAGTGAAAGTGTTTGAGCACCACCTAGATAGGGGCTTAGGGCATCAGGAATCGTAACTTTACCGTTATTGGTCTGATAATTTTCAAGCAACGCCACCAAAGTTCTGCCTACCGCAAGACCAGAACCATTGAGAGTATGGACCAGCTCAATATCTCCTGCATCATTGCGGAATCGCGCTTGCAGCCGCCTAGCCTGGAAATCCAAAAAGTTACTGCAAGAAGAAATTTCCCGATATTGCTGCTGACTTGGCAGCCAAACTTCCAAATCTATAGTTTTCGCGGAAGTAAAACTCAAGTCTCCACCACATAAATTTACCGCTCTATAGGGCAATTCCAAAGTTTGAAGAATACCTTCTGCGTGACCGGTCAAGGTATCTAATGTATCCCATGATGTGGCTGGGTGAACTAACTGCACGAGCTCGACTTTTTCAAACTGGTGTTGCCGAATCATACCGCGAGTGTCGCGACCATAGCTGCCCGCCTCACTTCTAAAGCAAGGTGTATGACAAACGTGACGAATGGGCAAGTCAGACTCTTGAAGTATCTCACCACGATAAATATTGGTCACAGGAACTTCGGCTGTAGGAATCAAATAGGTTTCTGTATCGCCGTTAATACGAAACATATCTTCCGCAGCTTTCGGCAATTGCCCAGTTCCACGCATTGAATCTGCATTCACAATAAACGGTACATAAACTTCTTGATAACCGTTCACTTGAGTGTGCTGATCTAACATAAACTGGGTTAAAGCCCGCTGTAACCGCGCCAAATTACCGCGCATGACCACGTAGCGAGCACCACTTATCTTTGCTGCTGTTTCAAAATCTAGCCCACCCGAAGCAGTCATATCTACATGGTCTAGTGGTTCAAAATCAAACGACTTAGGTGTACCCCACTTATGTAACTCAACGTTGTCGTTTTCATCTCTACCCGCCGGCACAGAACTGTGCGGCAAGTTTGGAATACTCATCAACAGCCCCTGCTGCTCTTCTTGAACCGTAGCAAATTCCGCTTTGGCAGCGTCAAGGCGCTCGCCTAAGTCTCCTACTAACGCCAGTAGCGGCTGTATATCTTCGCCGTTAGCTTTCGCCTGACCAATGGATTTAGACTTCACATTGCGTTCGTTCTGTAGCTTTTCGGTTTCACTCTGCAAGCGCTTACGCTGCTCTTCCAACTGGACAAATTGCTGTATATCCATGACATAGCCCTTAACGGCTAGGGCTTGGGCAATCTGCTCAGGGTCAGCTCTGAGAGTTTTAATATCTAACATTTAGTTTTCCGTCTACTTTTCTAAATCTGGCGCAAAGGCATCAGTAATAAGCGGCGCAGTTTAACTGCCCCAGAGGTGGATTGCTCCTAAGGATACAAAGAAATTTACTGACTCATACGCAGGCCGAGCCACACCGCCAGCAGACACCCTGTAATAGTACTCACTAAATAGGTGACCAAAGGGAGTAGCCGACCATCCTCTAAGAATTTTATCGCCTCTAGAGAAAATGCCGAAAAGGTCGTAAAACCACCCAATAAGCCTACGACTAAAAACAATCTTCCCCAAGCATTGAACCATTCCTGCTCGGCGCAAAGCCCCCAAACCACGCCAATGGCAAAAGACCCGCTGATGTTGGTCACTAAAGTTGCCCAAGGTAACGAACCTGAACCGACTAACAGTGCAATAGCGTAGCGCAGACATGCGCCTAATGCGCCACCACAAGCAACGTAGAGAAAACTCATCTATGTTTCGTCCCGACGTTTTTCTGGCGCTTGATTATCTAACTTGCGCAGTCTTTCAAGGCGGCTTCTAATTTTATCTTCTAAACCAGAGGATTGAGGGAAATAGAACTGTTGCGGCTGCATGGCTTCAGGAAAATAGTCCTCACCAGCGGCGTAGGCACCGCTAGCAGAGGTTTCGCTATGTGCATGCCGATAACCCTCACCATAGCCCATGTTCTTCATCATGCCCGTTGCCGCATTGCGTAAATGCATTGGTACATCTAGCGTAGGTGATTGTGCAACGAAGGCTTTCGCGGCAGCAAAAGCTTTATAAGCGGCATCGCTCTTGGGTACGCTAGCCAAATAAAGTACTGCTTGAGCTAAAGCCAACTCCCCTTCTGGTTTCCCTAGGCGCTCATAACTACTCACTGCAGCTAAGGTCAGTTCCAGAGCTCTAGGATCTGCGTTACCAACATCTTCGCTGGCTAAGCGAATCAATCTACGGCCAATGTACCGGGGGTCTGCACCGCCATCTAACATACGACAAAACCAATAAATAGCCGCATCTGGAGAGCTGCCGCGAATAGATTTGTGCAAAGCAGAAATTTGCTCGTAAAACAGATCGCCACCCTTATCAAAGCGCCTGATCCGCTCCCCCGAAGCTGCGACTATGGTTTCTTCAGTGACCATACCGTCATTAAGCTGACAGGCTATTTCAAGAATATTCAGGCAACGTCGTGCATCACCGTCTACACAATCTATCAACAACCTCTCGGCTTCGGCGCTCACCTCAACGCCCAAAGCTTGGGCACCGCGCTGTACCACTTGAACCAAGTCGTCGTGCAAAAGGCCGCGCAAGACGTATACCCTCGCCCGGGACAACAATGCCGCATTGACTTCAAAGGAGGGGTTCTCGGTTGTTGCTCCAATAAACGTAACAGTACCTTTTTCGACATGGGGTAAAAATGCGTCTTGTTGGGACTTATTGAAACGGTGGACCTCATCCACAAAGAGCACAGTTTTCTCGCCCTGGGTTAGGTAGTATTCGGCTTGCTCGACCGCTAGACGAATATCCTTAACACCTGAAAGTACCGCGGAAATACTAATCCACTGACAGCCTGCTGAGGTTGCAAGTATTTTTGCCAGCGTCGTCTTACCTGTCCCGGGTGGCCCCCACAAAATCATCGAATGAATTTGACCTTTGCTGGCAAGTCCACCTAAAGGTTTATCTGCCGCCATCAAATGCTGCTGACCAATATAGTCTGCTAAAGACTCAGGCCGTAACCTGTCGGCTAGTGGTCGAGGGTCAATGGGGTTTGAGTTATCAATAAGTGACATCTCTTTATCAGCCTCGAACAACATCCGTGCCCGCAGGAAGATCCAGTTCAAAAGTGCTAAAGGGCATTTCTACAGCACTACGAACATTGGCAAAAGTTATGCGAGTACGCTGACCCACATGATCTGTGATTTCAAGCTGACTTAGCTGCTTATTCGTAAAAGCCAAACGCACAGACAAAAACAAGGATTGGTTTTTGACTGGCTGGAGTAAGAATTGCTGAGACTCATCCGACTCAAGGTGACTGATAATATAATCCCCTACGAGCAATTGCTTGGGATCTAGCAACAATTGCAAAGGCAGCGCCTCATCAGAGCCAGCCATATTTTTTTCTATCACCTGTTCTAAATCCGGGTCATAAATACGCAACTGGTCCTGGGTAACCAAAATCACTTGTATGAAGGGCGACGCAATTTGCCAACGCAAATTTGGCTTAGACAAAGACAATGAACCACTCGACTGGTCGAGTATCTGACCGCGAAAATCCAATAACGTCTGTACAAAGTTAGCCTGTGTGTTATCGAGACTAAGCAGCAGTTCCAAAAGTGTTTCAGCGGCTTCACCAGAACGCTCCTGAACGCCTAGTACTTGAACGATGGCAGCATCCTCAGACGGAAAACTCTGATCCCTAGCCGCCCAAACTGGTGAAGCCAGCACCAAGCTTCCCAGAAGGCTAATCCCTATTAGGTACGAGTATTTCACGACTACCATTTGTACCCATTGCTGAGACCACGCCCGCTGCTTCCATGGCTTCTATGAGCCGTGCTGCACGGTTGTAACCGATACGTAATTTTCGTTGCACAGAAGAAATTGAGGCCCGACGCGATTCCAGTACAAACTGCACGGCCTCGTCATAAAGGTTATCTTCTTGTTCTGTATCGCCATCGTCGTCAATTTTCACAAAGGCATCTTCGCCTGTTTGACCCATGGTAATTTCTTCGAGGTAGTCAGGTGCGCCTCGGCGTTTCCAATCCTCAACAACACGGTGCACTTCTTCATCGGAAACGAAAGCACCATGCACCCGTTGCGGCAGCGCCGTACCCGGCGGCAAATAGAGCATATCGCCATGACCTAAAAGTTGTTCAGCGCCGCCTTGATCCAAAATAGTTCGCGAGTCGATTCGTGATGAAACCTGAAAACCAATCCGAGACGGAATATTTGCTTTGATCAGTCCCGTGATTACATCTACCGACGGGCGCTGGGTGGCAAGAATTAGGTGAATTCCTGCAGCACGAGCTTTTTGTGCAATCCTCGCAATCAACTGCTCAACCTTTTTGCCCACAACCATCATCATGTCGGCAAACTCGTCGATCACCACAACAATTGTTGGTAATGGAATTAGGTCAGGTGCTTCCTCATCTTCCAACTTCCACAGCGGATCTTTGATCGGCTCTCCCCGTGCAGTGGCTTCATTGACCTGACGATTAAAGCCAGCCAAATTACGTACGCCTTGCGCCGCCATCAACTTGTACCTGCGCTCCATTTCAGCAACACACCAGTTCAAAGCATGAGCCGCCTCTTTCATGTCCGTAACCACTGGCGTGAGCAAATGTGGAATGCCTTCGTAAATTGATAGCTCCAACATTTTTGGATCTACCATAATAAGCCGGACTTGCTCAGGCGTAGCCTTCATCAGAATACTCAGCAACATGGCGTTAACGCCAACGGACTTACCAGATCCGGTGGTACCCGCCACCAACAAGTGCGGCATTTTCGCGATATCTGCAACAATGGTAGCGCCAGAGATGTCTTTGCCCAGTGCCAGGGTCAGAGTAGAGGCCGCATCCTGAAAAACTGATGAATGGATTACCTCTTTAAGTTGAACCATTTCACGGTGTTCATTGGGTATCTCTATACCCACTACCGATTTACCTGGAATAACTTCCACAATACGCACGCTGATTACAGCCATGGAACGCGCCAAATCTTTTGCTAAAGCACTTATTTTTTGCACCTTTACGCCAGCGGCAGGCTGGACTTCAAAACGTGTGACTACTGGACCTGGCAAAACCGACACTACAGAGGCTTGAACGCCAAAGTCCGCGAGCTTTAACTCCAACTGTTTAGACATAGCCTCTAAAGCGTCTGGAGAAAAACCAAGCTTTGTGTCTTCGCGTTTTTCATCAAGCAGGTCAACGTCTGGCAATTCAGAAGTGCTATTAGAGTCAAACAAACGCTTCTGCTGTAGCTTAGACGGTGGCTTTTCCTTCTTCGCGGAAGCTAGAATTTTTAGCGAAGATGAGATTGGATCCTTGGCACTCTCTCGCTGATCATTATCCAGCGATACCTTGCGCTGTTTAATAAGCGCCTTGGTTTCGTCAGCTTCTTGTTTGATCGTTTTAGCAGCAGCGCGCCGAGCTTGATAACGATCTTGCTGAGCATCGTAGAAATCTCTCGATAAGCTGGCTAGTTTTGCCAGCGTTCTGCCAATAAATTCCGCGACGTCAAGCCAGGAGAATCCAATAGCTGCCTGCAAGCCAATAATTACACCTGCAATACACAGTACAGTCATACCCACCCAGCCAAAGGCGCCCTCGCCTTGTTCAGCAAGGTGCAGTCCGAAAACCCCACCTGCGCCAGAAGGTAATAGCGTTGCTTGGGGAGCATGTACATCCAACAAAATACACGCGCATAACATCAGGCCAACCCAGCCGATAACTCGAACCACTACCAGCAATGGCGGACTGGCTGCGCGACCGCTGAGCAAAAGGTGTAGGGCAACATAGGTCAGCGCCAACGGCAAAAGGTATGCCATCCAACCAAACAAGAACAACACAATATCGGCAAAAAAAGCACCGCTTGCGCCGACAAGGTTACTTATCTCTTGATTGTTCCCAGTGTAGTTAAAAGACGGATCATCTGGAGAATAAGAAACAATGGCCAGCAGCAAAAATAATGCTGAAGTACCAATTAGTACCAAGATCATCTCGCGAAAAGGGATAGTACGATTGGGCGTTGAGGTTGGCAAAGACTGACTCCGTTGAATCTGCAGCAAGTGTACGCAGAAGCTGATGTGGGTACAAACGCCCCTATCGGGCCGTCGGTGCGTTCATCGACGGGTATGTTCAATATTCAGCGACCCAGCCTCTCTTTGAACAAGTAGCTAAGCGGAAGGAATGCAACTGTTACCCGCTATGTTTTATACGACTCGTACAGCTAAATGAGTCAACCAATTGAGCAATTTCGGTCCAGTGAAACCAAGAACAGCAGTCAAATGCGCACTAGATAAGTAAAAAACAAGACCTTCTTCGCTGCTCACCGTACAATAATGCTTCAATACATTAGGGTTAACAAAATGCGAGTAGATAAAGCCAAAGTCACCGACGAAGTCTGGGACGACGACCGCGTTAAGAGTTTTCTCGATAAGGGTCCGCTGGGCGATGAACCCGCTGATTACAGCAAGCTATTACATGCCTATAGAAGCATGCGGCCAGAAGATTTTGGCCGTTTCCTGACCGTTTATCGCGCCGCTGGCGGTGCAGTCAACGCCGTAGACAAAGAAGGCAGAACCCTAGCCCAAGTTATCGAAAATCATAGCAAAGCTCAGCCTTTCCTAGAGCTCCTACAAACAGGTTAGCCTACAAATTGCAGGAGTTACCCTTCCTACCACCATCGCCGATCTGGTTTCCACCCGGCGAGGATGCCCTGGATGACCCCGACGGATTATTAGCCGCGGGGGGGAAACTCACAGCTCAATGGTTGGTCGAGGCCTATTGCCGGGGCATTTTTCCTTGGTTCGAAGACGATTCGGGACCTATTTATTGGTGGTGTCCTAGTGAGCGGGGCGTCATAAAGCCAGGAAACATGAGTGTCAGCCGCAGCTTGAAGAAAACGCTGCGTAGCGGCAAATTCCAGCTAACCGTTGATCAAGCATTTGACTCAGTAATAGCCGCATGCGCCGCTACACGAGTGGATAATGTCGGTACATGGATAACTTCTGCAATGATCGACGCTTATTCTGAACTACATGCAGCGGGTTTGGCCCATAGTATTGAGGTCTGGCAAGAGAAGGTTTTAGTTGGGGGGCTTTACGGACTTTCTCTCGGTAAAATGTTCTTTGGTGAATCTATGTTTGCACAAGCAAATGATGCATCCAAAGTAGCCTTTTTCAAATTACATGAGCTATTAGACGACTGGAATTTTGCGCTAATTGATTGTCAAATGATGAACCCGCACTTAGAAACTCTTGGCGTTGTACCCATGTCGCGTAAAAAATTTCTCGCCTTACTTGAGCAAAACAACCTGAGCGAAACTCGCTTGGGTAGCTGGCAAGAAGCGACAGCTTCGCTATGAGCTCTCAAGAGGATGGCGACAAAGGGGACGTGGATTTTTTCCTGACGCCACCACACCCTTGTTCTTATTTAGATCGAGCAGATGCGCAAACACTGTTCGCCGACCCTCGACGAATTATTTCAAGCGATCTATATCAAACTCTTTCCGACAACGGCTTTCGCCGCAGCGGTGGCCATCTATATCGCCCGCATTGCGGATCTTGCTCCGCCTGCGTACCAACAAGAGTGCCAGCAAAAAGCTTCACACCTAGCCGCAGTCAACGCCGCATACTCAAGCGCAGCAGTGATCTGAGAGTAGAAGTTGAAGAAGCCAAATTCACCAAGCGCCACTACCACTTGTACGAGCGTTACATTAACCAAAGACACGCCGATGGCGATATGTTCCCGGCGACAGAAGATCAATTTAAGTCATTTCTGCTTAGCCAGTGGTCTGCGAGTATCTTTGTTTCTATCTATGCCGGTGAACGTTTGCTCAGTGTTGCAGTAACAGATCAACTGGCGCATGGACTTTCTGCAATCTATACGTTCTTCGAACCATCCGAGACTCGCCGTAGCCTTGGGGTATTGAGCGTGCTCAAACAACTAGAGCTGTGTCAGGCCAGAGAGCTAGACTTTCTTTATCTAGGTTACTGGATAAAAGACTCGGACAAGATGAGCTATAAAACCAACTACCGCCCTACTGAGCTATTCATTAACGATCGCTGGGTAGGCTTAGGATAACCCGTAAGTCATTGCCGCCCCCAACAAGAAATTAGCCGCTTCTAATTGCGGCGTGGTTGCGGCACAATGCGCGCCCCAGTATTGATACAAAAGGGCCGCATGGCTAAAGAAGAACAAATTGAAATGGACGGTACGGTAGTCGACACACTGCCAAATACTATGTTCAGAGTGGAACTAGAAAACGGCCACATGGTTACGGCTCACATTTCCGGCAAAATGAGAAAAAACTACATCAGAATTCTCACCGGCGATAAGGTAAAAGTAGAATTAACACCCTACGACCTGAGCAAAGGTCGCATTACTTTCCGTATGTAGCGATTTGGCTTAGCCCCAGTGAGCTAAGCCCGCAAGTCACTTAGGCCTCAGCCGCGGACAGTACCTTCACAGATAATTCCCCATCTTCAACGCCAACGGTAACCACACCGCCTTGGGTGAGATCGCCAAAGAGCAGATCTTCTGCAAGTTGACGCTTAATCTTTTCTTGGATCAGACGTTGCATGGGCCTAGCGCCCATCTTTTCGTCGTAACCCTCTCGGGCTAGCCAATCTCGGGCATCTTCATCAACCTCAAGCGTCACACGCTTCTCATCAAGCTGCGCCTGCAATTCGGTCAAGAATTTATCCACAACAGTCTTCACAACTTGAATATTCAGAGGACTAAATTGAACAATTGCATCCAAACGGTTGCGGAATTCTGGCGTAAACATACGTCGTATTACTTCCATTCCATCCGTGGAATTGTCCTGCTCGGAAAATCCTATCGATGCGCGATTCATTTCTTGCGCACCGGCATTGGTTGTCATAATCAAAACAACGTTGCGAAAATCTGCCTTACGCCCGTTATTATCGGTCAGCGTACCGTGGTCCATCACTTGTAAAAGCAAATTGAAAACTTCGGGGTGGGCTTTTTCAATTTCATCCAGCAAAACTACGCAATGGGGATGCTTGGTCACCGCTTCAGTCAACAACCCTCCTTGATCAAAGCCAACATACCCTGGCGGTGCGCCAATCAACCGAGAAACGGTATGACGTTCCATATATTCAGACATGTCATAGCGCAACAGCTCAACGCCCATGGCATGCGCCAGTTGCTTGGAAACTTCGGTCTTACCAACACCCGTTGGCCCTGCGAATAGGAAAGAACCAATAGGTTTATCGCCGCTCTTCAGACCAGCTCTAGATAACTTGATCGCGGTTGCCAGCTGTTCAATAGCCTCGTCCTGACCAAATACAGCCATTTTCAGGTTGCCATCTAAATCTTTGAGTGAAGCTTTATCTGAAGACGTCACTTGAGAAGATGGTATGCGCGCAATCTTTGCCACCACCTGCTCAACATCTGATGCACCAATACTCTTTTTTCTGCGGCTTGGTGAAAGCAATTGCTGTGCGGCGCCCGCTTCATCAACCACATCAATCGCTTTATCAGGCATAAAACGGTCATTGATGTACTTAGCCGCTAACTCCGACGCGGTTCGCAGAGCTTTATCTGTGTAGCGAATTTTGTAATGGTCCTCAAATCGAGACTTAAGCCCCTTAAGAATCTTATAGGTATCGTCCACATCTGGCTCAGGTACATCGATCTTTTGGAATCTGCGCGACAACGCACGATCTTTATCGAAAATACCGCGGTACTCCTGATATGTTGTGGAGCCCATGCAACGCATCTGCCCCGATGTTAGTAACGGTTTAAGCAGATTGGATGCATCCATTACGCCACCCGAAGCTGCACCGGCGCCGATAATGGTATGAATTTCATCAATAAAGAGAATTGAATGTTCCGCGCTCTTAAGTTCAGCTAAGACCGCCTTAAAGCGTTTCTCAAAATCACCCCTATATTTAGTTCCTGCGACTAATGCGCCCAAATCTAGAGAATAAATAACACTTTCGCTAACCACCTCTGGCACTTTGCCATCGACTATCCGCTTTGCGAGACCTTCCGCTATAGCAGTTTTACCTACGCCAGATTCACCAACCAACAACGGGTTGTTTTTCCTTCTGCGGCAAAGAATTTGCACAGTTCGCTCGAGCTCTTCGTCGCGGCCTATTAGCGGATCAACCCGACCGGCTTTCGCTTCTTCATTTAGGTTGGTGGCATATAAAGACAGTGCGGAGGGCTTTTCTTCCCCATCCTCACCCGCAGCAGATTGCGTACCTGCAGCTAATTCATCGTCTTCTTCCTGGGGCACCTTACTTATGCCATGAGATATATAGTTGACAACATCAATGCGAGTGATGCCTTGGGATTTGAGCATATAGACAGCTTGGCTTTCTTGCTCGCTGTAGATGGCAACTAGGACATTTGCACCTGTTACTTCTTTGCGACCCGATGACTGCACATGGAAAAGCGCTCGAGAGACTACACGTTGGAAGCCCAGAGTAGTCTGGGGGCCACGCTCATCATCTTCACCAAACAGTACTGGTGTTGTATCTTCTATATAAGTCTCAAGCTCGCGCTTTAAAACATCTACATCAGCACCTACATTACGCAGCACTTCAATAGCGCCGTCATTTTGAGTTAACGCCAAGAGAAGATGCTCTACGGTGACAAACTCATGTCGCTTCACGCTTGCTTGCTGTGCTACAGCATTCAGTGACTGTTCTAATTCTTTACTTAACATTTCTATTCACTACTTTTGGTTCAGTTAATCCGTCATCTCAATACTAGACATCAAGGGGTGGTTATTCTCTTGGGCGTAAAGATTCACCTGCTCAGATTTAGTTTCCGCAATATCTCGCGGAAAAATTCCTACCACCGCCTTACCTTCACTATGCACTACCAACATAATTTGTGTTGCCTTCTCCCTACTCATCGCGAAAAAATTCTCGAGAATATGTACAACAAACTCCATGGGAGTGTAATCGTCGTTGAGCAACAACACCTTATACATAGGTGGACGCTTCAACTCAGGCTTTGCCTCTGCAGTGGCTAAGCCAATATCTGGGTCCCCTGCAGTGCCACCTTCATCATCATCAGCGCTTGCAAGCCAAAGGTTGTGTTGGGCTAACTCTATTTCGCTGTCTTCAATCATTCACTCGTTCACTCATTCACTAGCACTCGTTACCATGCAACAAAGTACTTCAAAATTTCTTTAATCATGCCTTATTTTTACAAATGTAAGGCAATCAATTGCTCTTTTTTTGCACGCAGATTGCGTACATACAGCTTGCTGCAACAACAATAATCATAGCTTGAATCAAGCGCTGTCGTTGTTTTGTGACATTAGCAAGCCGACATCTAAACACCACTCCTTTTTATGTGGGGGCATAGGGGTAATTTTCCACCCCTCTCATACCTTGACTCTGGATAGTTTTTTACGGAAAGTCGGCCTCGGAGTGGAGGAAATTATGGCTAGTGGAACTGTAAAATGGTTTAACAACGCTAAGGGGTATGGATTTATTTTGCCCGATGACGGGAAAACAGATCTTTTTGCTCACTATTCTGCAATTGCGATGGAAGGCTACAAGTCTTTACGTGCCGGAGAGCCGGTTGAATTCGAGATAGAGGAAGGTGATAAGGGTTTGCATGCGATCAATATCGTCAGCACTAACCCAGCACCGACTGAAGATTCGGGAGCAAGCAATGATGTAGCAGAGTCAGCTGAGGAATCTGGAGATTCTGCTTAAACGGAGAATTGGCCAGGGTTGCAACCCAGCTTGTTACACCTAACTTTTAGAAAAGTATCGCCATAGTACATAAGCCAGACTTCTGGCTTATGTACTTTTAAACTGGTCAGGTATTTTTAAATCTTGGCGGATTTAGTAGCTGCCGGGTATCCCTCGTCCTAAGACTAAGCCTAGGACTAAGACTAAATCCATTCATATCCTTGCCGCTGGGTTATAGCGCAGCTATGGCAGAGTTAAGTATTGCTGACGGGCGCATAGCGCTGTCTACTTTTTCAGGATCTGGCGAATAGTAACCGCCAACATCAACGGGCTCTCCTTGGGCTGCAAGTAACTGGTCATTTATTGCTACTTCGTTTTCACCCAATGTATTTGCGAGCACTGCAAAACGTTCAGCAAGCGCGCTGTCTACAGTTTGCCGGCTCATCGCTTCAGCCCAGTACTTTGCTAGATAAAAATGGCTGCCACGATTATCTAACTCATTAACTTTGCGTGAAGGAGACTTATTACTTTCGAGGAATTCGCCAATGGCTTCGTTTAGCGTATCTCCAAGTAACTCGGCTGCGCTGTTGTTAAAGGTAGCCGCAAGATGTTCAAAAGATGCGCCCAAAGCTAAAAATTCGCCAAGGCTATCCCAGCGCAAATGACCCTCCTTTTCAAACTGTTGAACGTGCTTCGGTGCAGAACCACCGGCGCCAGTTTCAAAAAGGCCGCCGCCTTCAATCAATGGAACAATAGATAACATTTTTGCACTAGTACCTAACTCCAAGATTGGAAAGAGGTCTGTCAAATAATCTCGCAGAACGTTACCGGTCACAGAAATAGTATCATTGCCCTGGCGCATCACTTCTAGGGTGTGCCTAGTTGCTGCAGCCGGTGCCAAAATCTTGATCTCTAACTCGTTTGTGTCGTGCTGAGGTAAATACTGATCAATCTTGGCAATCAGCTGTTGATCATGAGCGCGGTTTTCATCGAGCCAAAAAATCACTTGGGCACCTGTAGCTTTACCGCGATTAACTGCCAATTTGATCCAGTCCTGCACTGGCGCATCTTTCACACGGCATAGGCGCCAAATATCGCCCTCTTCCACATTATGACTATGCAGCAATTCACCAGCACTGGTGAGTACGCGCATTTCCCCGTTCCCTGGAGCTTCAAAAGTTGTGTTGTGCGAACCATATTCTTCGGCCTTTTGCGCCATCAAACCAACATTGGCGGTTGATCCCATTGTAGTGGGATCAAAAGCACCGTTAACTCTGCAGTTTTCTATGGTTTCAGCATATACAGTTGCATAGCAGCGATCTGGAATGACAGCTTTCATGTCGCACAGATCGCCGTCCGGCGCCCACATTTTGCCAGACTCACGTATAGCCGCAGGCATTGAAGCATCAACAATAATATCGCTTGGCACGTGAAGGTTGGATATGCCTCTATCAGAATCAACCATAGCCATATCCGGCCCTGCTTCGAAACACGCATCGAGGTCAGCTTTGACTGCAGCCTGCTGGTCAGCAGGTAGCGACTTGATCTTTTCGTAGGCATCACCGATGCCATTATTAGCATCTACACCAAGTTGCTCAAACAGCTCACCATGCTTCACAAAAGCATCTTTATAGTAAGCTTTCACAGCGTGACCAAAAATGATCGGATCCGACACTTTCATCATGGTCGCTTTCAAATGAAGCGAAAACAAAACACCATCTTGTGTCGCTGCAATCTGCTGCTCATAGAATTCGCAGAGCGCCTTCTTGCTCATAAACGCTGCGTCTACTATTTCGCCTTGGCTAACCGCTACAGCATTTGCCAACTGCGTAGTTTCACCAGCTGTGGATACAAATTCGATACTCAGGGAATCGTCTTGGGTCATGCTCGCGGACACTTCGCTGGCAAAGAAATCTCCCTCGCTCATATGCGCCACGTGAGATTTTGAAGCGGTAGTCCAAGCACCCATAGAGTGCGGGTGTTTTTTTGCGTAATCTTTTACGGCTGGGGCTGCGCGACGATCTGAATTGCCTTCGCGAAGGACAGGGTTTACCGCACTGCCTTTCACGGAATCGTAACGTGCCTGAATTTCACGCTCCGCATCGTTAGCTGGCTCTTCGGGGTAATCGGGTAAGTTGTAGCCTTTATCTTGTAGCTCTTTTACCGCTTCGTGGATTTGCGGATTTGATGCGCTAATATTGGGTAACTTGATAATGTTTGCTGCGGGGTCGCCTGTCAGTAATCCCAATTCAGCTAGGTCGTCCGAGATTCTTTGCTCTGAGGTTAACATTTCAGGGAAAGTCGCAATAATTCTGCCTGCTAGAGAGATATCGCGTGTTTCTACCTGAATACCCGCAGCATCGGAAAACGCCTTAATGATTGGTAGCAGTGAGTAAGTAGCTAACCTGGGCGCCTCGTCTGTTTCTGTATAAATTATCTTTTGTTCGTTGCTCATCAACTACCTCTAATCCTATTTCTTATAGTCTCCCCCACGCTCATGTCAAAAAGACTAAATTTCGGCGAGACTTATTGATACAGAGCTATATAAGCCCTGCATTCGATCTTTTTTCGATCTTTTTTCCATCTACATTTTTACTTCGATCAATATTCGTCGCAAATTGACTGAATTCGATTCGAACTGAAAAAACCTTGCACCGACAACAGTCCGATTTGGACACTTGGTAGCAAAGTTATATGAGGCGGTCTTAAGCTGAAAGACTGGTACACATTTTAAGTGTTTTTGTACTCGAAATCTTTCCCGCCAAGCCCTCTCGCGGTAACAGCGCAATATAGCCCTCACAAGGGATATGTGCAACTGGGAAGACATTTTGAACTACTTCAACAATGAGCCGCCTGGGGAAAAATCGCCCAATACAGATAGCACGAAGTTAGTCCCACAGCTTTGCACGAGCTTGGTCTTCGGATGTTGACTCGACCCAACCCTGACCTAGGTCTGACTGCTCGTTTTTCCAAAAAACTGCCTCAGTTTTAAGGCAGTCCATAATGTACTGAGCACCGGCAAAAGCCGCATCTCTGTGAGCTGATGCCACCATTACCAGCACAATTTGCTCGCTTGGCGCCATGGTTCCCACACGATGAATCACATGACATCCAAGCAGGGGCCAGCGCTCTTCCGCGTGACCTAGAATCTTCTCAATACTTTTTTCAGTCATCCCCGGATAATGCTCTAGAGTCAACGTTTGTACCTTGCCTCCGTCTCCAGCTTTTGCATTGCGGTCTCTGACTAAGCCAACGAAGCTTGCAATACCACCTACCTCACTACCATAGGCATCGCGCATCGCCTTATAAGCATCATCAACACTAAAGTCTTGCTGCTGAATGTGTATCAATTGCCCCAAGTTAGCCCCCTGTTACCGGAGGTAAGAAGGCTACTTCATCGCCATTTGCCAAGGCTAGAGAAGACTCACGCCAATTCCCCTCCACAAGTTCTTGATTGATCGCCAGGCGAATGTTCGGAGCGAGTAAATGCTCAAATTTATCCTCGGATAACTGCTCTTGGAGCGCATCCCTCAGGGCATCTAGGCTGGTAACGCCGATTTGTAGCTGCGCTACACCCACTTGCTCGCGTAACGATGCAAAAAATTTCACCTCTATCGTCTGGCTCATCTATTGCGCCTCGCTAGCAGGCGTTGGTCGAAGCCAATGACCACTCTTACCACCCTGCTTTTCTAACAAACAAATAGAACCGATTACCATAGCTTTATCAACGGCCTTACACATGTCGTAGACGGTCAAAGACGCAACGCTCACCGCCGTCAAAGCCTCCATTTCAACACCTGTTTTGCCACTAACCTTACATTCAGCAACAATTTCCAGTTGGGTATCACTCAATTCCATAAACTCTACCGTGACCTTGGATAGCGCCAGTGGATGACATAAGGGAATCAAGTCCGAACAGCGCTTAGCGCCTTGAATACCGGCGACTCTTGCCACCGCAAGCACTTCACCTTTCTGCAGCTGGTTGTCACGAATAGCGGTTAAGGTGGAAGCTGACATAGTCAAAATGCCGCTTGCTCGCGCCACACGCTGAGTGATTTGTTTATCACCAACATCCACCATATTGGCTTCACCGGCTGAATTGATGTGACTTAGGGACATGACGATTACCTCTGTTGAAATTGCATTATGCAGCCTAGGCAAGCCTAGGTCAGGCGCTAAAGCAAAAAATTAACCTCTCCGAGTGTCTAATAGCACCTGGAAACGGCAAACCTCGTAAATAGCCGCAGAGAAAAACTGACCCTACAGCCTGCCTGAGGTAATATGCCCCACCTTGAAAGTCATCACTTAGCACGGCAAATGTCCCAAGATCTAAAAGCAGAACAAACTACAAAACCTGCTACTCGAGTCATACTCGGGATGTCTGGTGGGGTGGACTCCTCTGTTGCCGCTCACCTACTCATGCAACAAGGTTATGAAGTAGAAGGCTTGTTCATGAAAAACTGGGAAGAAGACGATGGCAGCGAATACTGCACAGCGATCGCTGACCTTGAGGATGCTCAGGCAGTCTGCGATAAACTCGGCTTAACACTACATACCGCTAACTTCTCAGCAGAATATTGGGACAACGTTTTTGAGCACTTTTTGAGTGAATACAAACGATGGCGAACACCCAACCCCGACATTCTGTGTAACCGAGAAATCAAGTTTCAACAATTTGTCGACTACGCCTCCAGTTTAGGCGCCCACTATATTGCCACCGGACATTATGTTCGCCGTACTGGTGGATTAGATACTCAGCAGCCGTTCAAAATTTTGAAGGGACTGGACGAGAAAAAGGATCAAACCTATTTCCTCCAAGCAGTACCAGAAAAACAACTTGAAAAATGCCTCTTTCCGCTAGGTGACCTGAAGAAGACTAAGGTCAGAGAGATTGCATCTGACCTTGGCCTGGCAAACGACAAGAAGAAAGACAGTACAGGCATATGCTTTATTGGTGAGCGCAGGTTCGCAGATTTCTTAGCCACTTATATCAATGACGTTCCAGGCCCAATCACAGATCGACAAGGCCGCTTTATCGGAGAACATCGGGGGCTACACTACTACACATTGGGTCAACGCCAAGGCATAAACATTGGTGGTTTAGCTGGGCGTAAAGAAAGCCCATGGTATGTCTGCGCGAAAAAACCACAGACAAATACCTTGGTCATCAGTCAAGACGAAAACGACTTAAACGGCAGTTGGCTTCACGCTACCGACGCTAACTGGCTAGTAGCACCCAACCTGCCACGCAAATGTCAGGCTAGAATTCGCTATAGACAACCCGATCAAGTGTGTTTTGTAAGCCATGCTGCGAACGGACAACTGTTGGTCAAATTTGAGCAAACCCAAAGATCTATTACCCCGGGGCAATATGTGGCTTTCTACGACGGCGAACAGATGATTGGCGGCGCGGTGATAGAACGCCCAGACAAACTATAACAATGAGCCTTTAGTGCCGAAAAAACATTCGAACAGCAATTTCTTTAACGAGTTAAAACCTATGACCCAACTTGATTCAATCTTCGCCATTACTGCCATCGACGGGCGCTACCGCAGCAAGGTTGAAAATCTTGCCCACATAACAAGCGAATTTGGCCTAATAAAGTACCGTACCGAGGTTGAATGCCAGTGGGTTTTATTTCTCAGTGACTGCGAGGAAATTCCTGAAATACCTAACCTAAATGCCGAAGACCGTGCCTTTGTAGCTTCCATTGCGTCGGAATTCGATGCAACTGGTGCCGCCCGTATCAAAGAAATCGAGGCCAGGACCAACCATGACGTAAAAGCCGTAGAGTATTACTTAAAAGAGCAATTTGCCCTGCGCCCTAACCTGCAAGCAATCAATGAATGGGTACACTTTGGCTGCACTTCCGAAGACATCAACAATACAGCCTACGGACTGATGGTGAAGGCGGGTGTTGAAGAGGTATTACTGCAACACATGGATCAGCTGATCAAGGTTATAGATGATCTAGCAAAGCAACACGCACAATTGCCCATGCTATCGAGAACTCACGGACAAACAGCTTCGCCTACAACCTTAGGCAAGGAAATGAAAAATGTCGCAGCACGTCTTTACCGACAGCGCAGCCAGCTAGCCGCCGTTGAAATCCTTGGTAAATTTAACGGCGCTGTGGGTAATTTCAACGCCCACCTTAGTGCCTACCCAAGCTTGCCGTGGGATGAGCTATCTGCTCAGTTCATTCAGCGCCTTGGGTTGGTAAATAACCCATGGACTACGCAAATTGAACCCCACGACTACTTAGCAGAGGTATTCCACTGCATTATGCGCTTCAATCAAATTGTTCTAGATTTTGATCGAGACATTTGGAGCTACATCTCTATAGACTATTTCAAGCAACGCAAAGTGGAGGGCGAAACCGGTTCGTCCACAATGCCGCACAAGATCAACCCAATCGACTTTGAGAACTCTGAAGGCAATATTGGCCTCGCAAATGCATTACTCGACCATATGGCTAGCAAACTACCCGTTTCGCGCTGGCAGAGGGATTTATCCGACTCCACTGTCTTGCGCAATATAGGCGCAGCCTTTGCGCATTGTGGCATCGCGTACCAAGCCACCCTCAAAGGGCTCTCAAGACTAGACGTTAACCCAGAAGCAATAGCCGCTGACTTAGACGATAGCTGGGAAGTGTTGGCCGAACCGGTACAAACCGTAATGCGCAAATACGGCATGGCTGAACCTTACGAGCAACTCAAAGCTGTCACGCGCGGGCGCAGACTCAACGCTGGCTTATTTTTAGAAATACTCGAAGAGCTAAAACTCCCAGAAGCCGCGCAAGCCGAACTACGTGATCTGCGCCCAGATACCTACATTGGTATTGCCGCAAACCTAGCCACACGCGAGTTCAATTAGATCGCGGCAAAGACTCAACGCGCTACCGTGTTCGGTAGCCTATTTTTTTGCAGCGACATAAACTGCAGCCACTAATCCTGATGGACCATTAGATGAATCAACTACACCGAAAGTCACTCGCCGGCACCAATCTTGACTACTTTGATACCGAGGCCGCAGTAAATGCGATTAAACCTGGCGCTTATGCAACACTCCCCTACACCTCGCGAGTACTAGCAGAAAATTTAGTCCGTCGTTGTGATCCGCAACTACTCACAGCCTCACTAGAGCAAATTGTTTTTCGTAAGCAAGATCTAGATTTTCCCTGGTTTCCGGCCCGGGTAGTTTGTCACGACATACTCGGACAAACTGCATTAGTCGACTTGGCTGGCTTAAGAGATGCCATTGCGGCCAAGGGCGGAGACCCGTCTAAAGTCAACCCGGTTGTACCCACCCAGCTTATAGTCGATCACTCCCTCGCCGTTGAACACCCAGGATTTGAAAGCGATGCATTCGAAAAAAACAGATCCATTGAGGATCGGCGTAATGACGACCGCTTTCATTTTATCAACTGGACTGCTACCGCATTTGAAAACGTCGATGTAATCCCACCTGGCAACGGCATCATGCACCAGATCAACTTGGAGCGAATGTCTCCGGTAGTCCACGCCAGAGATGGCATCGCCTTTCCTGACACGTTAGTGGGTACAGACAGCCATACACCTCATGTCGATGCACTTGGTGTTATCGCTATTGGTGTTGGTGGATTAGAAGCAGAAAGCGTAATGCTTGGCCGCGCCTCGTATATGCGCCTACCAGATATCATTGGTGTAGAACTAACCGGCAGACGCCAACCAGGTATCACTGCAACAGATATCGTCTTAGCCATTACAGAATTTTTGCGCGAACAGAAAGTAGTCTCTTCATACCTAGAATTTTTTGGCGAAGGCGCTAACGAGTTGACCTTGGGCGACCGTGCAACAATTTCAAATATGACACCAGAGTTTGGCGCAACCGCCGCCATGTTTTATATCGACAAGCAAACTATCGAGTATTTAAAACTAACAGGCCGCGACTCCGAGCAGGTGAAGCTGGTGGAAACCTACGCAAAAACCACAGGACTTTGGGCGGACAGCCTCACTACGGCTGAGTATGAGCGGACCCTTACCTTTGACTTATCTAGCGTCGGCCGCAACATAGCAGGTCCATCCAACCCGCATAGACGAGTAGCTACAAAAGACCTTGCCGCGCAGGGAATCTCTGGTGTAGTTGAAAACATTGACGGGCAGATGCCTGACGGCGCAGTAATCATTGCAGCAATCACCAGCTGTACAAACACCAGCAATCCTCGCAACGTAATTGCTGCAGCCCTGCTGGCGCGCAATGCAAACGCCCTTGGACTAACAAGAAAACCATGGGTTAAAACTTCATTAGCGCCAGGATCCAAGGCCGTACAGTTGTATCTTGAAGATGCCGACCTACTGAAAGAGTTAGAGGCACTAGGCTTTGGTATTGTCGGGTTTGCATGCACCACATGTAACGGCATGAGCGGCGCACTGGACCCAGTAATTCAAAAAGAGATTATCGACCGTGATCTGTATTCTACCGCAGTACTTTCCGGCAACCGCAACTTTGACGGACGTATACATCCCCATGCAAAACAAGCGTTCCTCGCATCCCCTCCTCTTGTTGTAGCTTACGCAATCGCCGGGACCATTCGTTTTGATATTGAAAAAGACATCTTGGGCACAGATCCCAACGGCAATAACATAACCCTTAAAGACATCTGGCCGAGCGATGAAGAGATAGATCAAATTGTTAATGCAAGCGTAAAGCCAGAACAGTTCAGCAAAGTTTACGACCCAATGTTTGTCTCGCTAAAAGACGTAACTAGCCTAACAAGCCCCCTATATGACTGGCGTCCTGAAAGCACATATATCCGCCGCCCGCCTTATTGGGAAGGCGCACTCGCGGGTGAGCGTAGCTTATCTGGCATGCGCCCATTGGCGGTTCTTGGCGACAATATCACTACAGACCACCTCTCTCCTTCTAACGCCATTATGTTAGACAGTGCAGCAGGAGAATATTTGGACAAAATGGGTTTGCCCGAGGAAGACTTTAACTCCTACGCAACCCACCGCGGCGACCATCTGACCGCCCAACGAGCAACATTCGCCAATCCCAAACTTATCAATGAGATGGTTTTAGAGGCTGGCGAGCCTAAACAAGGATCTTTGGCAAGAATTGAACCTGAAGGCAAAGTCAGCAGAATGTGGGAAGCTATAGAAGTTTACATGCAAAGAAAACAACCACTGATAATTGTCGCTGGCGCTGACTACGGCCAAGGCTCCTCGAGAGACTGGGCCGCAAAAGGCGTACGCCTTGCGGGGGTTGAAGCAATTTTAGCTGAAGGCTTTGAGCGCATTCACAGAACCAACCTTGTAGGTATGGGCGTACTGCCGCTGGAATTCAAGAATGGTGAAAACCGTAATACTTATGCCATTGACGGGACCGAAACATTCGATGTTATCGGCGATCCCACGCCAGGAGCGACACTTAAAGTTGTCATAACAAGGGCGTCGGGCGAGACACTCGAAGTTGAAACTACTTGCCGTTTAGACACCGCTGAAGAGGTTTCTATCTACGAAGCTGGCGGTGTATTACAGCGCTTTGCTCAGGACTTTTTGGAGTCAACTAACTCAACAGCTTAATAACAGCCGATATTTAGGATTCAGTGAAATGTCACACGTACCGCAAATAAAAATCCCCGCAACTTATATGCGCGGAGGCACCAGTAAAGGTGTCTTTTTCAATCTAACTGAACTGCCGGAAGCTGCGCAAGTTCCCGGGCCTGCGAGAGATAATTTGATCCTGCGTGTCATAGGCAGCCCTGACCCTTATGGTAAACAAACAGATGGCATGGGGGGCGCAACATCAAGCACCAGCAAATCAGTTATTTTGGCAAAAAGTACAGTTGCAGATCACGATGTGGACTACCTATTCGGTCAAGTAGCTATAGATAAAGCTTTCGTAGATTGGAGTGGTAATTGCGGCAACTTATCCGCTGCGGTAGGTGCGTTTGCCATTGCAAATAATTTACTGGATCGAAATCGCGTGCCCGCAAATGGCGTTGCCGTTGTGCGCATATGGCAAGCAAACATTAGCAAGTCGATTATTGCCCATGTGCCAATGCAAAACGGCGAAGTGTGCGAAACCGGAGATTTCGAATTGGACGGCGTCACATTCCCGGCCGCTGAAGTACAGTTGGATTTTCTGGAACCTGCAGATGATGACGGCGGCTCCATGTTCCCTACTGGCAACTTGGTTGATGACCTAGACGTTTCGGGCGTGGGTTCTTTAAAAGCCACCATGATCAACGCGGGTATTCCCACCATCTTTTTGAACGCTGAAGAAATTGGTTATAGCGGCAGCGAACTTCAAGATGATATTAACAATGATGAAAAAGCCTTGGCACTATTTGAGAACATTCGTGCACATGGCGCATTGCGTATGGGGTTGATCAGTGACCTGTCGGACGCCCAAGGGCGTCAACATACGCCAAAAGTAGCCTTTGTCTCTAAACCCAAGGCTTATACATCGTCCAGCGGCAAAGACATTGCTGCTGCTGATATCGACCTACAAGTCCGCGCCTTGTCTATGGGCAAACTACACCACGCCATGATGGGTACCGCAGCTGTTGCAATCGGCGCAGCTGCGGCAATCCCCGGCACACTGGTTAACCTTGCTGCAGGCGGTGGTGAGCTAGAAGCGGTTAAATTTGGCCATCCATCAGGCACGCTAAAAGTAGGCGCTGCGGCGGATTTGGTCGATCAAGAATGGACTGTGAGCAAGGCAAGTATGAGCAGAAGCGCTCGCGTGCTAATGGAAGGTTGGGTAAGAATTCCGGGCGATTCGTTCTAACCTACTGACTTAGCCTTTAGAAGCGCCACGCAAAAAAAGGTTATAGAACACTCTATAACCTCTTATAGCAGGCCTCTTAAAGCAGAACTCTTATTGCCGAACCCGTATCGCGGAACCACAGCACCTATAAGCTAGCCACCCGCTTTGCTGGCTCGCAGCTAACGCTTTAACACGCGACTCTGCCAACGTTATCGCTGGCCGATTGGCGCCAAAACTCTGGGTTCTGGCCCAATGTAGTCTGCGCTAGGACGAATAATACGATTATTCTCGCGCTGCTCCATCACATGAGCTGCCCATCCAGAAACTCTTGAGCATACAAAGATTGGTGTAAACAACTTGGTGGGAATACCCATAAAGTTGTATGTGGAGGCGTGGAAAAAGTCTGCGTTAGCAAATAGTTCTTTCTCGTCCCACATCACTTTTTCAACTGCACAAGAAACAGGGTACAAAACGGTATCGCCCACTTCTGCTGCCAGCTTTTCTGCCCACTTCTTAATAATGACATTACGCGGATCTGAAGTACGATAGATCGCGTGACCAAAGCCCATAATTTTATCTTTGCGCTCCAGCATACCCAAGATTCCAGCGGTAGCTTCTTCAGCAGAAGAGAACTTCTCGATCAACTCCATGGCCGCTTCATTGGCGCCACCGTGCAGTGGACCGCGCAGCGAACCTATGGCACCGGTAACGCAAGAATGCATGTCCGACAAAGTAGAAGCACAAACTCGCGCGGTAAATGTCGAGGCATTAAATTCATGCTCGGCATATAGAATTAGAGAAATATCCATTATTCGTTCGTGCAATTCGCTGGGCTTCTCGCCTGTTAGCGTTTGCAAGAAATGGCCTGCTAGAGACTCTGCACCGGTATCAGTCTCAATACGTACGCCTTCATGACTGAAGCGATACCAATAGTTAATAATACCCGGCAATGCACCTAACAAACGATCCGCCGCACGCTGTTGGTTTTCAAAGCCATCTTCTGGCTCTAAATTACCCAGCATAGAACAACCCGTGCGTAACACATCCATAGGATGTGCTGAGGCTGGAATGCGCTCTAACACCTCTAACAATGCCTGTGGCAACTCTCTATTAGCCTTGAGCACAGCTCGGTAGCCATCTAACTGCGCTTGGTTGGGCAATTCGCCATGAAACATCAGGTAGGCTACTTCTTCAAAAGTCGCGTTATCAGCAAGGTCAGAAATATCATAACCACGATAGGTGAGACCCGTGCCACTTAAGCCAACTGTGCAAAGCTCAGTTGTTCCTGCGCTTTGTCCACGCAGCCCTGCTCCGCCTAATACTTTCTCTACCATTGTCCCTCTCCTCAAAAATCTATTTTTTGCGTTCAACTAGCGCCGAACCAGCCTGTCAGTCCTAAGCTTGCTCAGCAAAAAGACGATCTAACTTTTGCTCATACTCGTGATAGCCCAAGAAATCATAAAGCTCCATACGAGTTTGCATAGTGTCCACTACCGAGGTTTGCGTACCTTCATCACGAATAGCCTGATAGACGTTTAGAGCCGCCTTATTCATAGCTCTAAAAGCGGACAGCGGATACAAAGCCATTGCAATATCTACCGCTGCAAGTTCATCCGCTGTGTACAGGGGTGTCTCGCCAAATTCAGTTAAATTCGCCAAAACAGGAATACCAGCCGCCTCAACGATAGGTGCATACATACCAATTTCCGTCATTGCTTCAGCAAAAATCGCGTCAGCGCCAGCCTCGGCAAATGCACCAGCACGATCTACAACCGCGTTCATACCATCTACAGCCAGTGCGTCCGTTCTAGCCATAACGACAAAATCTGGATCTGTCTTGGCATCAACTGCCGCTTTAATCCGGTCAACCATCTCTGTTACCGAAACAATCGACTTATTAGGTCTATGACCGCAACGTTTTTGCGCAACTTGGTCTTCTATGTGCACTGCTGCTGCACCAGCTGCAGTCATATCTTTAATCGTACGCGCAATATTAAATGCACCGCCCCAACCTGTGTCTATGTCCACTAATAAAGGCACACTAGACGCTGCAGTAATGCGACGTACATCCTCAAGTACATCATTGAGCGAGGTCATACCTAGGTCAGGCAAACCATAAGAGGCATTAGCGACACCGCCACCTGACAAATATATGGCTTTGTAGCCGACCCGCTCCGCCATCAATGCGGTATAGGCGTTAATGGTGCCTGGAATTTGTAACGGTTTTTCACTGGCCATAGCTGCGCGAAACTTCTTTCCTTGACTCATGCTGGTTTTTTTCTCCAATTTTCCAACCCGACCACCTTATTAGTATGGGTTGCTCGGCATTCTAACCGTGTTGTTCGGTTAAGTATTTTGTTCCACTAGGATAAATCTAGAGGTTTTAGTCTGCGTAGTATTCTACCTTATTAGCAGACACCTAGCCTACAGCCTGTTCGATCAAAGCTTGCAGCTCTGTGTAATCTGCTGCCAGAGGATACTGCGGAAACTGTGCACGTACATTCTCCGGTGCCTGAAAGAAAATGCCATGATCTGCCTCTTCTAGCATCGACACATCGTTAAACGAATCTCCCGCCGCAATAACGCGTAAATCTAGTGACTTAAAGGCTTTTACAGAATGTCGCTTAGGATCTGTCTGACGCAGCTTATAGCCCACCACACGATCGTCTTCCACAATCAGTTTGTGGCAGAGCAAAAATGGATCACCTAGCTGTACCATGAGCGGCCCGGCGAACTCGTAAAAGGTGTCTGAAATAATAGCAACCTGAAACCTCTCACCCGCCCAATCAAGAAACTCTTTAGCACCATCCAATGGCGTCAATTTCGCAATCTCGTTTTGAATATCAGTAAGCGTAATGCCTTGGGCACGCAAGATATCTAGCCGATAATCCATAAGATCCTCATACACAGGTATGTCCCGAGTGGTCTTGAGCAACTCAGGTAACTGAGTCTCTTTAGCCACTGCTTGCCATACCTCTGGCACCAAAACCCCCTCTAGATCCAAACACAAAATATCCAAAATCGACCCCACAAAATAATTTGGCGTAAGCATATAGCAAGATGTTCTTTTTTTTTAAACTTTTGCGCTGGTAGCCTGCGCTGGTCAAATGAAAGGAGGCACACAAGCGTGCCCTTTTCCCACCGATTTAGCCTAAGGAAAGTAGCAGCAATGGCCCTGGAACATGCACAAAACGAAAGCAATAGTCTAATAGCCTCAACCAAGGCACTTTTGACCGATGCATTGACTCGATTTGAAAGTGGCAGTATCGCTGTGTCGTTTAGTGGTGCCGAGGATGTTGTGCTAATAGATATGATACACCGCTTGGGCTACACGGTAGATGTGTTCTCCCTTGACACTGGGCGCCTACACCCTGAAACCTATGAATTTATAGAAAAGATCAGAACCCAATACGCAACACCTATAGAGCTACTGTCCCCAGACGCCAAGGCACTAGGCGACTTAGTCAGAGAGAAAGGCCTTTTCAGCTTCCGCGAAGACGGTCACGGCGAATGCTGCGGCGTCAGAAAAATTCAGCCCTTAAGGCAAAAGCTCAGTCACTTAAAGGCTTGGATAACCGGGCAGCGCAAAGACCAGAGCGTGACTCGCACGGATGTTCCCCTTGAACAAATAGATGCAGCCTTCTCGACCCCAGACAATGAATTGACCAAGTTCAACCCACTAGCCGAATGGACATCAGCAGATGTGTGGCAGTACATAAGAGTCAATGAAGTACCCTACAATCCTCTGCACGAGCGCGGTTTTGTCTCAATTGGCTGCCAACCTTGCACGCGAGCAATTGGCCCACAGGAACATGAAAGAGCTGGGCGCTGGTGGTGGGAGGAAGAAACCAAAAAAGAATGCGGTCTGCACAGTCAAAATGTGGTGAATATTATTGCCACCGACTGAATTTATGCACCCCTTCCTAAGACCAATTCTGGGTATAGCAACCCTTTGAAATACCTCAGGCTGTAGCTAGGCATCTAGCTTCCCCTGCTTGCAAGAAACCCCATGCATAGGCTACCTCTCTCTAAAAGAGAGCCTTACCATAATTCACCGGTGAGGCAGATCTACCTCAGAAAATAGCTCCTCTCTCTCAGCCGTGGTAAAACACGCCTGAGCTTCCTGAACAATACGGTCATCCAAATGAGGTGCAAACTCGCTAATCAAATCCAACATGTAGCGGCGCAAGAATGTGCCGCGACGAAAGCCAATATGCGTCACACTAGATTCAAACAAGTGACTCGCATCTAATCTGACCAAATCAGCATCTTGCTCTTCGTCATAGGCCATTGAAGCGATAATACCCACACCTATCCCTAAGCGAACATAGGTCTTAATGACATCTGTATCTGTCGCTGTAAATACAACGTTAGGCGCCAGCCCTGCCTGACCAAACGCATCATCGAGTTTGGAGCGGCCAGTAAAGCCAAACACATAAGTAACCAGTGGATGTTCAGCCAAATCTTTAAGCGTGAGCTGACCCCTTAGGGCTAGCGGGTGATCTTTAGGTACAACTACCGACCTGTTCCACCGATAACACGGCATCATAACTAGGTCCTTGAACAACTCCATACCCTCTGTGGCAATAGCGAAATCAGCGGCGCCAGAAGCAGCCAGCTGTGATATTTGTTCAGGAGTACCCTGATTCATATGTAGTGCAACATTTGGGTACTTCGTACGGAAGTTTTGAATAACCTTGGGCAGTGCATATCGTGCTTGGGTATGGGTGGTAGCAATGGTTAATGAGCCTTGATCCTCATTGGATTGCTCTTGGGCAATTTCCTTGATGGTTCGCGCGCGGTCAAGAATCTCCCCCGCCATGCTAATAATCTGCTCACCTACATGGGTGATTTCTGTAAGGTGTTTGCCGCTGCGGACAAATATCTCGATCCCCAGCTCATCTTCCAACAGCCTGATCTGTTTACTCACGCCGGGCTGGGAGGTGAAAAGTGCCTGAGCGGTTGCAGAAACGTTTAGATCGTTTTTCGCAACTTCCCAGACATATCTTAGCTGCTGCAATTTCATAGTAGTCCCCTGGGTTTGAGCCCAACACGTGGAAGTAGTCTATAAGGATAGTCCTAAAAGTTATAAAAAATTAATTTTATATTCCTATTCTACTGCTAACTGCTAGTCAAATCTCGTTTATTTCCAAACACAACACCTTTTCATTGCCGAGTTAATACCACCCCACTGAAAATCAGAAAATCTATGCAAAGGTCCCAGCTATTTGTGGTTCACAATGCCATGAGGTACGTGACCTGTCGGAATATGATCAGCAGCGCGCTCACAGTGAGCGGCATGATCATCAAAAAAGATGTCTGCTTCAAACGCACGTAAAAACTCAGTCTTGTCCATACCGCCAAGAAAGAGCGATTCGTCTAATCGAATATCCCAGGCACGCAATGTGCGTATAACACGCTCATGTGCCGGTGCACCTCGAGCGGTAACCAAAGCGGTACGAATTGGGCTTTCGCCCTGGGGGAACTCATTTTGCAATTTGTGCAAGGCGCCCAGAAAAGCCTTAAACGGCCCACCACCTAGCTCCCTGTTTGCCTGATTCAATTCAGACTCACTAAATGCCTCTAGACCCTGAGTTTGGTAGACCATTTCCGCCTCATCTGAGAACAGTACCGAATCTCCATCAAAGGCTAATTTGAGGACTTCATGCTCCGCACCGGGCTGGGTCTTATTCCTTCCCATCAAAGTTGCTGCAGCTACATTTTGGTTTAATGCTTGGCGTACATCCTCAGCATTGGAAGATAAGAACAGATCACAATCGAAGGCGTTGATATATCTATACGGCGACTGACCGCCACTAAATGCCGCCCGAGTAATATCTAGGCCATGGGCTTTAATGGAGTTAAATACCCGCAGCCCTGTATCTGCTGAATTACGCGACAAAAGTATTATTTCAACTTTAGGTTTGCCCAATAACTTATTGATATTAAGCAGTTTTTCAGCAAGGTAAAAGCCTTCGCCAGGCGTTAGCACAGTATCTTCCTGCGCAATTTGGTAGCGCCTGTAGGCTTCTAAACCTTGGTCTTCGTAGATGTCGTTTGAGGTGCTTAAATCAAAAAGGACGGTTGAGGAAATGGCTACTGTGAGAGGCTTGTCAGGTGAAATTTGCATGGCCATCGTCCTGTGAGCTGGCGCAACCGGTTAACGCCAGAAGAGTTCTTAGCAGCCTCTTTGAGCAGGCTATTTTACGCGTCTAAATCCGGAATCAGCTCACTTTCAATTTTGTGAATAGTATCTTTAAGTTTGAGCTTACGCTGTTTCAATCGCTGTATTCTCATACTGTCATGATGCCGACTCTCAGTCAGGTGCCGAATAGCCACATCAAGATCACGGTGCTCCAAGAGCAGTCTGTCTAGCCACTCTTTTAGCTGTTGCTCGTCTTCCTTTTGGTCCAACTCAGGCCCCTACTTCGTCGCGTTCATATTAATGACGACACAATCACGACACAGCCAATTAAATAGCACTTTCCATCATCACTTTTGCTTCTTGTTCAAGCGCGCAAATGCGTTTGACCCAATTGTCTACCAACCTGAAATCATCATCAGAGAAAGCAAACGCCTTACTAATTTCACGCAATAAGCATTCTTCTTCAATCTCGAATGCGCCATCTGCGTAACTAAGCTTGCAAAGGTTTAGTAGCACAATCATGCGCGAGCGGCGATCCGCAAAAACCTCTTCAATACCGTCTAGCTCTAGGTATTCTAGCTCGGTGCCATCAAGAAGCTCCATCTCGCGTCGAAACTCGTCCAGCATACCTTCCTCATTTGGATCCAGTATGCCGTCGGATACAACTACATTATGGGCCAGGCGCAACGCCGCGTGCCGCTGTTGCTCAGTTAAAGACGAGAGCCACATTGTGCTAAGCCGCAGCCTGCTGCACAAAGCTAAAAATCATAATTAGAACAGATAACCAGCCCCAACCAATGAATGCTTTCATAAGGATATTTTGATCAAAAAAGTCTTCTATCAAATGCCACATAACTCTGAGTCTCGCTTTGAAAAATCTATTGAAAAGCCGAAATTGTGAAAACCCCAGCGTCAAGAAAGTCTATTTTAGCTTTACTGAAGGTCAGTGCATACCTTCGATGTGAAAAACATTGCGATAAAAGACGGACAAAGGTTCGCGACATGGTACATCTAATGTTCTTGAACGGTTAACTACTCGCCTCCTCCCCGGCAAACCGTATCACTTGAACTCATTGACCCGTACTTGGGACCACAGCCGAAGTGAGTGCCTTGGGCTCGGTCTAGCCGGACCTTTTTCTAGGCCAAGCGCATTCGTTAACCTTCGCTAACCTTAGCCCCACGCCGAGCTAAAACAATACTTAGTCTAGTGCCTCACTAACTTGCTTTGAGGTCGAGTGCCGCTGAAGCGTAAACCAGCGGCAAAAGGCAGTGACAACGGCAACCTATTTGAGTGGGATATTTCAGACAGCGAGGCACAGCACCATCAAAAGAGGCGGCCGCAGACACAACCGCTGCAACTGCACGTTAAACGCGCCTGCAATGAAGTCTTTTTCATCACTCTTTTGTTGTGGGGTCAGCCGATCTACTCGGTTCTTTTAGGAACTGCAAAACAATAATTGTGAAACTTACGCCAGCGATAACTAGTATTAGGATGATCGCGATTAAAAACGGCCAGAACGCCTTTAACAATAGAATATTTACAATCTGCAACACTAAGACTAAGAGTAATGCTGACCACTGAATGAGGTTTAGGTGTCGGGGCAATTCCATGCCGGCTTCGACCAAGACCGTTTGATTTTTCAGGTTATAGGCAGAGGCTAAAACCGTAATTGCGATCCAGAATGTGGAGGACATTTGCCAAACTAGATGTTTTGGCACTCCAGCATGAATAAGTGCGATAGCTGCCTGAGACAACAGCAAAATCCCGAAGCTAGACAACAACAGGTTCACCACTCTGACTTTGGTGGCGCTTGCAGCTGTTTCACTGCGTGCTCGTAATGCTGTAGCAACCGCAATGAACCCCGCAAGTGTGATTGCGACTTCAGACAGATTGTATAGTGCGTCTAAACTTTCCATATATTTCCGTTACTGTTCCTTAGCACCTAACTCTTAGAGTATGTGGCCAGTGGAGCGAAGCGGAACGCGGCCCCGCACGACCCGCTTGTTAAGTTTACTTTTCACCGCTTATGTTTTCGCATGTTAGGGGTAAAACCTTCTAGTAATTCTGGGTTGCTTTGTAGGTGTTCTCGCGTCCATACATACATAAATGAATATGGTCTGCCCACCCTCTAACCATATCGCCCATGTTACTTGCACGATACAGAATATCTCGCGCTTCAAAGATGCCTTGAATGTCATTTTCCATAAGAAAGTATTGAGTGGTCACCTCTCCAAACACATAAGATGCCAAATAAGCTTTTGCATCTAGTTTTAGGTTAACTAGGTCGGCTTTTCTTGCTTCCATCGCTTTTTCTCGGCTTCTGGTTAATTTCGGCTTTTGCAAAGCAGATTTGATTAAACCAATCATTCACGTTTCAGCCTGCGCAAAAACGATATGCCGTGACAGAACAAAACAGCCACCAATATTTAGTGCCACCCTCCTACCTTGCTTGTACCCGTAAAGTACCCACCGCTACTCAAACCATTGCGCTCAATGCATTGAGCTTTCTCTATGGCAAATACCTTAAGCGCCTTTTGGATAATCTTCAGTCATTTAGCAATCAAACCGACAAGCGAATCTAACTAGGGCGCGAACGGTGGCGGAAATAGCCCCCTTTAGTCTTTCTTTTACCTTTACTTTTGCACTTACTTTTTCGCTAGGAAGCTAATGCTCTACGGGTACACGAAAACTATGCGACTTAGGTTAAACTTCTGCTATGCCTAGTACATTCGTCCACATTAGCTCTAGTTTACTTAACACGTTGGAACAATATCTCGTTGTCACGCCAAACGAGCGATTGGCTCGAGAGTACCGCAGCGCCTATGACTTGGCACAAGCCAATAGCGGCAAACAGGCTTGGACAACCCTTGACTGCACCAGCCTGAGGCAGTTGCTCAACCGACAGTTCAATGAGCAACAAGATCTCGAAGATAACGGCAAAAATATAATCTCAACGGCAAACTTAATGCTCCGCCTTCAAACCACTGCGCCAGAAGACGCAGAGCACCTGACACCAACCGCCCTACAAGCTTGGGAATTAGTTCGCCGCTACAACATTGACCTGAATCATACGGCTATGAACTCTGGTCGCTCACAACTGTTCACCAGCTGGGCGAATCGTGTAAATCGGCAGATTAAGCAAAATGAAGTGGCTGAGGCCGATATCGCCCAAATACTGAGTACGCAAAAGGTATCTATCAACAAACCCGTTCTCCTGATTGCTGTCGAGCACCTTACGCCGGGAGAATTGCGCTTTCTTGAGAACGTTAACACCAAGCACGGGGTACATTGTCTGAGCACAGACGATCAGATTACAGCGTTTACTCCTGAGGAATTGGCAAACGCTCCTTCTCAGCCACCTGCCCTAACTACGCAATTGCTTGGGTTCGATAACTTTGCCCATGAGCTGGCCGCAGCTGCGCTTTGGAGTAAACGTATACAAAGAGAAGCCCCAGACAGCCGCATCGGCGTGGTTATTCCCAGCTTGGTGCAGGACTACGCAATGGTACAAAGGCAGTTTGCCGTCACTCTGAACCCAGAATCTGGAAGTGCCATCCCTAAATTCGATATGTCAGGGGGCACCAGTCTATCTGCCCAACCAGTATGGATGCACGCACGGACATTATTGAATTGGTGCCACGAGGCAGCAGAACCAAATATTATTGCCAAGCTGGCGGACTCACCGTTTTTAGAGCTGCCTTGGTGCAGAACCCTTAATGCAAATTGGCCAAATTTTCTGCGCAGAAATATTTCGCTACAACGTCTAAAGAAAGATCTAGATGAAGGTGCTCAAGCAGCGAGCAATCTAATCGACCTCGTACAGCAGTTACCCAACACGGCAAATATCCGCGACTGGATATTGCACATACGAGATTTGTTAAAAACAGCGGACTGGCCAAAGTTAAACAATATCAACTCTATTCAATATCAGGCCGCTCAGAGCATCTTTACCCAGCTGGATAACTTGGCAAACGTTCAACACAGCAAGCAAATTTCGCTGCGCCAAGCCCTAGACTTTATTGAGTTTAACCTCGACGCCAAACCTTTTGCGCCGCAACGCCAAGCTTCCCCAATTCAAGTATTAGGTCTTTTGGAAACCACCGGGTTGAGCTTTTCTCACCTGTGGGTTTGCGGCATGAGTGCGGCTAATTTTCCGAGCACATCGCAACTAAATCCCTTTATTCCACGCTCGATAGCTGAAGAGTTTGGACTACCCAGATGCAACCAAGACCAGGAGCTGGAGTTTGCCCAACGCACGCTAGGCCACTGGCTAACTTGCGGGGCAGAACTACACTTTAGCTATACTCAGATTGAAAACGAGACGGTACAACTACCCAGCCAACTGATCTTAGACGCGATAGACCGTAATCACAGCCAATCGCAAACTTCAGGAGGTGACATGCAGCCCGCTGCTACTGAGTCGCCGGATTATTCTCTACGCCATCCGTTGATGGTCAGTCAGGGCGCAAATTTAGAGCATTGCGAAGACGGCAACGGCACTGCGTTAAACGAGACATACATCAAAGGCGGCACAGGGATATTAGAACAACAGGCGAGCTGCCCATTCAAAGCTTATGCCACAGCGAGGCTGGGGCTTAGACAACCACGGGAAGCAAAAGACTTTCTCGACGCCATTGATAGAGGCAATTCACTGCATAAGGTACTAGAAAACCTCATGCGCATTTATTCTGACAGTGAAGCCATGCTGCAAATCAACCCTGTTGAAATAGAAAAACAATGTCGCCTTGTATTGAAAAAACATCGCGGTTTACCCACGCCCTTTATTGAAAACGAAGTACTGCGTATTGCAGACCTTGTGCAGCAATGGTTAGAAATCGAGGCACAGCGCCGACCCTTTAAGGTTTCAGGTGTTGAAGAAAAATTTGAACTAGACTTAGCAGGTTTAACACTGGCGCTAAAAGTTGATCGTATTGACGAGATCAATGGTCAGGATGTAATCATCGACTACAAGAGCAGTAAAAACTCTGTCGCAGGCGCCCTTTCCGAACCTGTCATAGACCCTCAACTACCTGCCTATGCACTGCTCTCAGATAAAGTAGCTGGCGTTTACTTTGCCTCAATTAAGAATCAGGAAGTGCGCGTTGACGGTATCGCCGCTCCGTCAGGTAATTTGGTAGATTCACCTACCAAAGGCTTTACCATCAAAAACCCAGACGGCAAAAATCTTAACAACACAGAAAGCCAATTACACTGGGCCGATAAAGTAAGCAGTTGGAAACTTGAACTCACTGAATTAGCTCAAGCCATAGCAGCAGGCGAAGCCAGCGTAACGCCCACCAAAGATGCCTGTAAGTACTGCCACTTGACCAGCTTGTGTAGAATCAATGACCGCTAGAATAACGCCCCCAGACCAAGATCAGCGCGATCTGGCCCTCAATGTGGCGGGCTCATACATTGTTCAGGCACCTGCCGGCTCCGGAAAAACCACTCTGCTGGTAGAGCGGTACCTGAATCTGTTATTGATCGTACAGCGCCCTGAAGAAATACTCGCCATCACTTTCACTAAAGCGGCTGCCGCAGAGATGAAGGCTCGCATCCTCGCAACATTGAATGAAGATTCTGATCTTGCCCAAAGAGTGTCCCGTCGCGACCATGAAATGGGCTGGAAAATTCGCTACAACCCCAGCCGCCTTAAAATTCAAACCATAGACAGTTTTGCAAACGAACTAGCAACGCAAATACCAGGGTTACATAGCGTCAGCGGCATGACCATTACCGCTCATGCTAACCCCCTCTACGAAGCAGCAGCTCAAGCGCTATTGGGGCAGCTATATTCAAATAATCCCACCAAGGAATATGTTGCCGACTTTTTGGCTATGTTGGAAAACAATGCGGCGACGGCCCAGAGATTATTGGTGGCAATGCTGACTAAACGCGACCAATGGTTAGACTTAACTTCTCAATTGAGTCAGCAAGCTGGTGAAAACTTCGCCCAAATTGCAGAGTACGTAAATACTGCACTAGAAGAACTCCACAGCAATATCCTCGAACCACTCCACAACGCTGTCGCTGACAATGATGAGGCCATGCTGGTCACTATTGCAGACCACACTGGGCTAGAGCCTGAATGGCCGGCAATACTGCCATTACTGCTTACCAAAGATTTCAAACTTCGAAGCCGTTTGACTAAAAGAGAACATGAGGCCTTTTTAGATAAAGAATTTAAAACATTGGTAGCGCAGTGGATAACCGAGCTTGATGAGAGAGGCCTTGGCCCAGTCCTAGCAAACTACCGGCAACTACCATCGCTCGAGATTTCTACAACAGACCAACAGCGCATATTAGTCGTGAGTATTTGTTTATCTTTAGCCGCTATAGAGTTAGAAAAAATATTTCAGCGGCAGCGGGTCATAGATTTTAACGGCATATTAATGCGCGCCGTCAGCGGACTCAGAGATGGCGACGAACCCACAGACCTAGCATTGCACTGGGATTATCGAATAAAGCATATGCTTATCGACGAATTCCAAGATACATCTCACAGCCAATATAGATTTTTCAGCTTGCTCACTGAAGGATGGCTAGAAGACGATGGCAACACGTTTTTTGCTGTGGGCGACCCTATGCAATCAATCTACCGATTCCGCGATGCCGACGTTTCAATCTTTGATCAATGCCGGGAATATGGCATTGGTAGCATTCCACTAGCTCCGCTAAATCTCACAGCAAACTTCCGCTCAGGCAAATCCTTGGTGCACTGGAATAACGAATTATTTAATGAATTGCTGCCAGCGGAAGGTGCAAGTCGACTAGGCGCTGTGAAATTTTCAGCAGCAACACCTGTAAAAGAAGATGCACTTGGAACGCGGCTATCCTGCAAGCACTACGAAGACGAGGCACTGGAAATAAACGCCATTGTCACGCAAATTGAAAATCTCATCGCCCAGGACAACGAATCTAGCATTGGCATTTTATGCCGGGCAAGAAGCCACTTACCTGATCTTCTACAAGCCTTGCAAAGCGCCAACATAAATAGTCAGGGAACAGACATTGACCCATTGGCAGACGAGCCCATTATCCAAGATTTACTATCACTTCACTCGGTATTACTGAGGCCTAGTGATCGATTACCTTGGTTCGCTCTAATGCGTAGCCCAATGGTTGGTACACTACTAGAAACCTTAGAGTCCTTTACTGACACAGAAAATTTCAGCGAAACACTCGCCCAATTTGCAGATTCTCACCCAGAGTTAGCGCGACTAAACCATGCGCTAAATTGGGCCCGGCCCAAGCTATACGAGTACCCACTGTGCGAAGTTATTGAGGGTTGTTGGATTCGGCTGGGTGGTATGGATGCCTACAATAAAGAACATATTACCCATGCAATGAGATGGTTTGAACTGCTCGAGGCTCAAGGTCTGAATGGTTATGACTTTGAACAGGTGCGGGCCGCTGTAGATCAGCTTTATGCAGAACCAGTACAATCTGCGCAAGTGCAAATTATGACAGTGCATAAGTCCAAGGGACTAGAATTCGATCATGTATTTCTACCTTTTCTAGGTAAAAAAATGCCGCCAGATAGCACGTCTTTAATGCTTTGGCAGCCGAGTACTGATGGATTGCTGGTTGGCGTAAACGGTGATGTCATACATAGCTGGTTAAAATACGAAGAGAAGATTAGGTCAGAGAATGAGAGGAAACGTTTGCTTTATGTAGCGTGTACTCGCGCAAAAGCCGGGCTTTTTGTGAGTTTTCGCAAAGAGGTGGATAAACCGCCAACTGGTCTTGCAGCACACCTAGACGGATATGCGGAAGCAAGTACGGATGTACCCGCTGTTGCTCTCCCCCCCACACTCACCTCAGGGCCAGAAGTTTTATCTGGAGCAGATGCACTAGATCCAGCGCAACGTCTAACTTATCTGCCTCGAGACTTTCAAGCAGCCATAGTTGCCACTAACACTGAGTCTAAAGAGGACGGTCTTGATAGTGCGCCGACAGAAGAGGAAAACCCGCCGTCTAATCCTTTCGAACTTGCGCTAGGCAACCTCGTTCACAAAGCACTTGCGTGGTTGGGCGATACCCATGCTATCGAGCAAGGCCACGAAACAGCCCTAAATAAGATAAAAACTCGACTACCTAAATGGATTGAACAATCTGGCACAGATATCAGTTATCACTCTAATTTAGAGGCCCAAGCACTCCAGCACATTCAAACAACTCTACTTAGCGAAACAGGTCGTTGGATCTTAAGCCCACACCAAAGATCCTACTGCGAGTGGCCGTTAACAGGGATCATTGGCAAATCTCTAAGGCACCTAATCTTAGACAGGTGCTTCGAAGTTGATGGATGCATCTGGATTATTGATTATAAATCGGCTACACCAAACCCAGACGAAAACTTAGAGACATTCCTTGCAACTGAGTGTCAACGTTACAGCGGCCAATTAAACGATTACAAAACAGCAGTAACTGCGCTTTATGGCAATTACCTACCCGTAGAAACGGCACTGTTCTTTACCGGAATAGGTCGTCTGGAAAAACTCTAGCAAAGTAAGTCTCTAGACCCCCAGGTCCATAGCATAGCATTGCAATTCCGATACAAAGCTTTACCATCCGCGGCCTCAGGCGTTTTCGGCTTGGACTCGAACACTCACCTCCTACCCAATATTTCGGGCAGCAAGAAGAGTTAACAAATGCCCTTGCTTTAAACAGAGCAGTGCTAATGTAAAACGTCAAAGGCCGAAAAGAACGCAAGAAGAATAAGGATATATCGTGCAACTTGAAAACCTAAATATTGAAGATCAGGAAATTCTTGTCACTCCCGAGCAGCTAAAGGCTAGCTTGCCTGTGACCGCAGAAATCCAAGACACAGTAAATCAATATCGTGAAACGGTAGCTAATATAGTTGATCGCAAAGACAGGCGCCTACTTGTTGTGGTGGGACCATGCTCAATTCATGATACTGGCGCGGCACTAGATTACGCCAAGCGACTAAAGGCGTTGTCTTTAGAACTAAGTGGCGAACTTTTTATTGTAATGCGGGCTTACTTTGAAAAACCTCGAAGCACAGTTGGCTGGAAGGGTTTAATCAACGATCCTCACTTGGACGATAGTTTCAAAGTTGCAGAGGGTTTGAGTATTGCGCGCAAACTTTTGCTAGATCTAACAGAGATTGGTTTGCCGCTTGCCACTGAAGCACTAGACCCAATTACCCCGCAATATGTGCAAGATCTTATTTCTTGGTCTGCAATTGGCGCGAGAACTACTGAATCGCAAACCCATAGAGAAATGGCGTCGGGTTTAAGCTGTGCGGTGGGATTTAAAAACGGCACTGATGGATCACTAGATGTTGCTGTTAACGCCCTACAATCTGTAGCCAGCCCCCACCGTTTCCTCGGTATTAGCCCAAGCGGTCAAGTCAGTGTTATTCACACCAAAGGCAACCCTCATGGTCACGTTGTACTCAGAGGCGGCAGTGATGGCCCCAACTACTCACCTGAACATATCGCACAATGTGAAAGTGCTCTGGAAAAAATCGGTGGGACCGCATCCATAATGGTGGACTGCTCTCATGCTAATTCGAATAAAGATCACCGTCAGCAAGCAACAGTTTTACAATCTGTGGCTGATCAAATTGCGCTCGGCAATGAGTCTATTACCGGTGTAATGATTGAAAGTAATATAGGACCTGGCAATCAGAGCATTAAGAATCCAGGCGGGTTGGAGTATGGCGTGTCTATAACAGACGCTTGCATAGATTGGGACGAGACAGAGGTTCTACTGAAGGACCTGAGCGCAAAGCTCAAAGGTCGCTAAGACTTCTTAACAATTGCGCGCCGACTCAAGCGGCGCTCATAGCTGAGACAGCTAGGAATAATAGGCGTTGTCTGTGACCGTGTGGTCTGTGTGATCTATTACGCCAGTTAACTCAGGCACCTGCTCTAACAAAGTGGTCTCTACACTGCTTTTCAGTGTTATATCCACTGCAGAACAACCCTGACACCCACCACCAAATTGCAATACTGCTTGGCTTTCAGACGTTACCTCAACAAGGGATACCATACCGCCATGAGCTGCAAGGCCTGGATTGATTTCGTTGTATAGAACGTAATTTATGCGGTCTTCTATTGGCGCATCAGGGCCAACCTTTGGCACACGGGCATTGGGAGCCTTAATGGTAAGTTGCCCGCCCATTTGATCTTCTTGGTAATCAACTTGCGCATCTTCTAGATAGGCCTCACTACGACCCTCAAACCATGCCCTAAAACCGGCATATTCAACGGCAATGTCACCTTCCTGCTCTTCTCCAGGACGGCAATAGGCAATGCAGGTTTCCGCTTGGGGCGTACCTGGCTGAGCTACAAAAATTCTTATACTGACATTTTCATCGTCTTGCTTGGACAACAAGCCTTCAAGATAGGTCTGGGCGCTGGCGGATATTTCGATCATAGATACTCTTTTTGATCCATATTTCTAATTCGTAATGTCTGCGCCGCGATAAACAACGCGCAGGCTTTTGGGGCTTCGTATCAAGATCATACTGATGCGGGCCCGAGGCCTCAGTGTACAGCCTCTGCCTAGATACAGGAAACAACTCTCTCAATAATGGTGCTCTTTGCTGACATTACAATGAGCCAGTTTCAACTCGAACTAGGAACCCTTCAATTGTACTACTACCCTACCTGAGCTACGGTCATCCTTTAAATATTGGTATAACCATGACAGCCCACGCGCAGAAAGCTCAAAGTAATATTCCAGAACAGTCTACTGAAGAACGCATAAGACAAGTGATGTCCAAGCGCATTGTCATCCTAGATGGAGCCTATGGTAGTGCTTTCCAAGGGTATGATCTTGAGGAAGAGGAGTTTCGCGGTGATCGATTTGCCGATCATGCAATGTCATTAAAAGGTAACCACGACATTCTCAACTTAACGCGCCAATACGTAGTTGAGGAAGTCCATAGAGGTTACCTAGAGGCCGGTTGCGACATTATTTGCACCAATACCTTTAATGCAACCAGTATTGCCCAAGCGGACTTTGGTACCGAAGATATCTGTAGGGAAATGAATAGAGAGTCGGCGAAAATCGCGCGCGCTATAGCCGACGAATTTTCAACGGCAGAGAAACCAAGATTTGTTGCCGGCAGTGTTGGACCCACAAATAGAACAGCCAGTCTTTCACCGGATGTGAATAGACCGGAATATCGCAACGTAAATTTTGATGAGTTAGTCATTGCCTACACCGAAGCATTGGAAGGCTTGGTAGAAGGCGGTGTAGATTTATTTCTTATCGAAACTGTATTCGACACGTTAAATGCAAAAGCGGCCATCTACGCGGCAAATTTGGTTAACCGCAAGCTCAGCAACCCCTGCCCCCTAATGATTTCGGGCACCATTACTGATGCCAGCGGCAGAACTTTATCCGGTCAAACCGGCGAGGCATTTGTGTACTCAGTAGAACATGCACAGCCTCTATCTATTGGCCTTAATTGCGCACTCGGCGCGGAACAGTTAAGACCCCACGTTAATGAACTTGCCAACCTATGTAACAACGCAGTAAGCGTACACCCCAATGCCGGCTTACCTGATGCCTTCGGCGAATACAACCAAACTGCCGAGCAGATGGCAGAGATCATTTATAGCTACGCGGAAGCTGGTTGGCTAAATATTGTTGGTGGGTGCTGTGGCACTACACCCAGCCATATCAAAGCTATTGCAGATGCAGTGAAAGATATGCCGCCCCGCCCACTGATTAAAAAATCCGTCGCTAGAGGCAATACCAGTGGCTTAAAGCTCTCAGGATTAGAGCCGCTAACACTCAATAATGAAAGCCTATTCATCAATGTCGGAGAAAGAACCAACGTTACCGGCTCAGCCAAATTTGCCCGTCTGATTAGAGAATCAAAGTACGAAGAGGCACTACAAGTTGCGCGGCAACAGGTTGAAAGTGGCGCCCAAATTATAGACATAAACATGGACGAGGGTATGCTCGATGGTGAGGAAGCCATGGTGCATTTCTTGAATTTAATCGCCACAGAACCTGACATTTCAAAAGTGCCGATCATGATTGACTCAAGCAAGTGGGAAATCATCGAAGCAGGTCTGAAGTGTGTTCAGGGTAAGGCGATTGTAAATTCAATTAGCTTAAAGGAAGGACATGAAGCCTTTGTTAGCGCTGCACAAAAATGCCAAGACTACGGTGCTGCCATGGTCGTTATGGCATTTGACGAAGACGGCCAAGCAGACTCGCTGGAAAGAAAAATTGAGATCTGCCAACGCAGTTACAAAGTACTCACTGAAGAAGTGGGTGTTGTACCCTCAGATATCATATTCGACCCGAACATCTTCGCCATCGGTACCGGAATCGACGAGCACCGTAATTACGCAGTGGACTTTATCGATTCAGTGCGCTGGATTAAAGAAAATCTTCCGGGAGCCAGCACCTCTGGCGGCCTGAGCAACGTTTCTTTTGCCTTCCGCGGCAATAATTTGGTCCGCGAAGCCATTCATACGGTATTCCTTTACCACGCAGTACAAGCGGGCATGACAATGGGTATTGTTAACGCAGGTCAGCTTGGTATCTATGCAGACCTATCCGATGAGCTGCGCGAAGCCGCTGAAGATCTGGTATTAAACCGGCGCGAAGACGCTACCGAGAGACTCTTGGCCATAGCGCAATCTATGAGCGATGACGGTAGCACCGGGGCGAAGGAACAGAAGGAAGAAGAATGGCGTCAACTTCCCGTAAGAGAACGCCTGAGCTACGCATTAGTTAAAGGCAATAATGAGTTTATTGTCGAAGATACTGAAGCCGCAAGGTTAGAAGCCACCCACCCGTTAGAAGTCATCGAAGGCCCTCTTATGGATGGCATGGGTGTCGTGGGCGATTTGTTCGGTAGCGGCAAGATGTTTTTACCCCAAGTTGTTAAAAGCGCACGGGTAATGAAGCAGGCCGTAGGCCACCTTGTACCCTTCATTGAGGAAGAAAAGCTCAAGAACCCCAGCCGTGAGAGCGCTGCCAAAGGCAAAATCGTTATGGCAACGGTGAAAGGTGATGTTCACGACATAGGTAAGAATATTGTCGGCGTTGTTCTACAGTGCAACAACTATGAGGTCATTGACCTAGGCGTAATGGTGCCTAAAGAAACTATTATTCAAACCGCTATAGACACGGGAGCCAATGTAATTGGTTTGTCTGGCCTAATCACACCCTCGCTGGACGAAATGGTCAACGTAGCAACGGAAATGCAGCGACTTGGGCTAAATATACCTCTTTTGATTGGCGGGGCAACCACTAGTAAGGCCCACACAGCGGCTAAAATTGCGCCTTGCTACGAAAATCGAGCCACTGTCTATGTGGCAGATGCGTCCAGAGCAGTGGGTGTTGCAAGCAAATTATTGGCCGACAATGACAGCTATGAAGCCTACGCGGAAGAGATTGATCGAGAATATGCGTTGATCAAAACAAGAGTAGAAGCTAGAAGAGAAAAACGCGCATTTTTGGCTTTATCCGACGCTAGAGCCAATGCTTGGTCCGCTGAGCAACAAGATTATCAGCCCGCCAAGCCCAATCAGCTGGGCGTATTTGATTACAAGCCTACACTTGCCGAGTTAGTCCCTTATATTGATTGGACACCTTTCTTTATGACTTGGTCACTTGCAGGGCGTTACCCGGCTATTTTAGAGGACGAAGTGGTTGGCGAAGCCGCTACTGCCCTGTTCGCTGACGCACAGGAAAGACTACAATGGCTAATTGACGATGGACGTTTAGCTGCGGCAGGCGTTTATGCGATTTGGCCGGCAAACCGCCTGGGCGAAGATGACATCGAACTTTTCGCTAATGATGATCGCAGCCAGCGCCTTGCGTCTTTGCACCACTTACGCCAGCAAGCACCAAAACCAGATGATCTTAGCCCTAATCAATGCCTATCGGATTATATAGCCAACCCGGGTAATCCAGACTATTTAGGCGGATTCGCTGTTACTACCGGCATCAATATTGATGCCATTCTGGCGGAATTCCCAGACGACGATTACACCCAGATAATGATCAAATCATTGGCTGATCGACTTGCTGAAGCGTTTGCTGAGCTGTTACATGCATACGTTCGACAAACAGCTTGGGGCTATAGCCCTAATGAGGAATTTGATGCAGAGCTGTTTATCAAAGAGAAATACAGAGGCATTAGGCCAGCGCCAGGCTACCCTGCTTGCCCAGAGCATAGCGAGAAGGCCACCCTCTTTGAGTTACTTGATGCTACCAATAGAACTGGCATAGAACTTACTGAAAGTTATGCAATGTCGCCCGCAGCAGCCGTCAGTGGGTGGTATTTTGGCCACCCGGAAGCAAAGTATTTTGGCGTAGGAAAAATTGATGAAGACCAGTTAGCCGACTACGCGGATAGAAAGAAGCTGGATATTGATGCTGCGAGAACGCTACTAAGCCCTACGCTATCTGACTGAAACCGCTTATTTGAAAAGAGGCTAGAGTCTGAAAATCAAGAGATCAAGAGATAAAAAAAAGTGTGGGGGTTAGCCAAGTACCGCCTGTGTATCCGCGACTTATTCCCAGCCGATAAACAAAAAGGCAGCACAGCGGTACTGAAACACTCAGTACCTCGAAACATGTAAAGCCGCCTAAAGATCGATGGTAAAGCCAGAAATATAAACGGCTGCAAATAGCACTGCGGCGGTAAACATAACCAAAATTGCTTTTACATCTGCTGCATCATCTGCGCTGGATTGATCTTGGTCGGACTGATGCTCATCGCTCATTATTTCTCTTCCACTTTGGCTTTTGCTTAACCCATTATCTGTTGGGCGTGATTTAAGGGCGCAAGTATAGACCGCCACGCGTGCAAGACAAGTACCTAGTGTTGTTTCAATGTGTAGTTTGTCATTTTGATTATTTATATATTCGACCTTGGAATAAGCACGCAACCGCAATTGGTTGCCCTGTATAAATGGTACTGCTACTGTCCTGCGCTTAGCTCAGTCAGGGGACTTGGGTGACGCTTAGTAGGAACCCATAGAAAATGTACCAATACACAGAATTTGACCGCTCGTTCATTGCTGAACGAGTTAATCACTACCGCGAGCAAACCACCCGTTATCTTGACGGCAAGCTTTCCGAAGACGAATTTCTACAGCTAAGACTGCGTAACGGGCTATACCTCCAACGGTTGGCACCGATGCTTAGAGTGGCTATTCCTTACGGCACCTTATCCAGCAAACAACTGTTTGCTCTGGGCAAGGTTGCTAGAGAATATGACCGCGGCTATGGCCACTTAAGTACTCGACAAAACATGCAGTTTAACTGGCCGGAACTTGCTGAAGTACCAGATATTCTTGCAGACATGGCCGAAGTAGACTTGCACGCAATACAAACCAGCGGCAGCTGTATCCGCAACGTCACCACTGACCATTTTGCCGGCGCAGCAGCGGATGAAACCATAGACCCGCGCCCCTACTGTGAAATCATTCGGCAGTGGTCTACCGCTCATCCCGAGTTCGAGTGGTTACCGCGAAAATTCAAGATCGCTGTCACAGGTGCAGCTGAGGACAGAGCTGCAATTGGCGTCCATGACGTTGGCCTAAGAGTTCATCGCAGCGACCAAGGCGAAGTTCTATTTGATGTCTACGCCGGTGGTGGCTTAGGCAGAACACCCGTACTGGGTGCATTGGTTCGCTCAGAACTACCCATAGAACATTTACTCACGTACCTAGAAGCTTTGATGCGCGTTTATAACCGCTACGGGCGTCGTGATAATAAATACAAAGCACGTATAAAAATATTAGTTCGAGCAATGGGTGTTGACGGTTTTCGCGCAAAAGTAGATGAAGAGTGGGCGCATAGTAAAAATGGCCCAGGCACTCTGCCTTCTGCTGAGATCAGTCGAGTAGAGGCGTTTTTTGCGCCGCCCAATTACACAGAGCAACCAGACATAAGTGATGCGTTAGCGGAGCAAAGGCTAGCCAACCCAAAATTTAGTCAATGGTTACAGCACAATGTGATCGAACACAAAGCGCCCGGTTATGCAGCTGTAACACTATCCACCAAGGCAACCGGCGTGCCGCCGGGGGATGTGAGTGACACGCAAATTGACGCAGTTGCACAGTGGGCTGCAGACTATAGCTTTAGCGAGATACGGATCAGCCACGAACAAAATTTCGTGTTACCCCACGTACCAAAGCAGTACTTATTTACATTGTGGCAAAAGGCGCAAGCGCAAAATCTAGCGACGGCGAACGCACGATTAATAACCGATATGATCTGCTGCCCTGGCGGCGATTACTGCTCATTAGCAAACGCCAAGTCCATACCGGTAGCTGAAGCACTACAAGAACGTTTTGACGACTACGACTTTCAGTATGATTTAGGCGAACTGAACCTAAATATTTCTGGCTGTATGAATGCTTGTGGACACCACCATGTGGGCCACATAGGCATTCTCGGTGTCGATAAAAAAGGTAGTGAGTTTTATCAAATCTCTCTTGGGGGTCATGCCGGGCACTCAGAGCTCGCCCCTTCTCTAGGACAAATTGTCGGCCCCTCTATCCCTCGCGCAGAAGTCTGCGACGTCATCGCAAAAATTTTGCAGATCTATGTAGATCTTCGAATTGCAGACGAGAGCTTTTTGGGCTGCTTCAAACGAGTAGGCATGGCGCCATTTAAGGAACGCATTTATGCACCATCTCATTAACAAACATAACGAAGAATGGCAGCTAGCTGACACGCAGAGTTCCGACCAAGCGCAAATAGAATGGCGTGATGCTGAGAATTGGCAGCCCGGCCAAGCACTGAAGCTACCAGTAGACGCGGAAATAAATGCCCAATGGAGCCAAGCCTCCATTATTGGTATTGACTTCCCGGCCCTCACAGACGGCAGAGGCCTATCGCTGGCAGTATTACTACGCAGCCGATTGCATTATGCCGGCGACCTACGCGGCTTAGGCGCGGTCCATGAGGACATTCTGCACTTTATGGTGCGCTGTGGTTTCACAAGTTTTGAGCTGCCAGAATCTCGAGACCCTGAAGTTGCTTTAAGCTGCATTGCGCCCCATAAGCAGTACTATCAAAGTTCAGTAGTCGATCCGCTCAATCAGTTCGATCGGGTCTAGTAGGATTAACCGGTTAGCAGGTGGCGCCTCTCAGATATTGAACATACCTTTGGCTGCAGTTGTTAAATAATCTGCAGCAGGCTACCTGTTAGCGCCAGTTCAGGCACCATTTTGTGCATTGTGTCGAAAAATCACGGTAATCACTGGGATCCTTGTTAGGCTATATCCTAAACCGCAGATGCCGTCCCTACGAGATCACTAATGCCGCACCCAGATCTAATCAATTCATTCTTCATCATTTTTGCCGGTGCAGCCGGGTTAGCCACGGTCGCCCTATTTTCCCGCCAGCCTATGCTTATCGCGTACATACTGCTGGGTTGCTTGATTGGTCCATTTGGCTTGAGCCTGATCGATCAAAACGAGTTACTCACGGAAATTGCGGAAATTGGCATTATCTTTCTACTCTTCTTAGTAGGTTTAGATTTGCAGCCCAGCAAACTGAAAAATATGCTTGCCGAATCAATGCTCACCGCCCTTGGCACCAGTATCTTATTCTTTGCAATGGGCGCCAGCATCATGCTGGCAACCGGCTTTAGCTATACAGAAGCATGGGTTGTGGGCTTAGCCATGACATTTTCAAGCACTATATTGGGTATAAAGCTTTTACCTACCACAGCATTACATCATCGACATATAGGCGAAATGGTAGTGAGCCTGCTGCTCATTCAAGACCTGTTGGCCATTCTAGCCATATTGCTGTTGACCGGTTTAGGTAATGATCTAGCGGGTATAACGCGCAGCCTAATGGCGATCTTTGTGGGGCTACCGCTGCTCATTGGTGGTGCCTATTTAATGGTTCGCTTTGTTTTACTTACCTTAATAAGCAAATTTGATGCTTTTCATGAGTATATTTTTCTCCTCGCCATAGGCTGGTGCCTAAGTCTTGCCAGCATCGCAGAAAAAATGGGTTTGTCCTTTGAAATAGGCGGGTTTATCGCAGGGGTGAGTTTAGCAACCAGCCCCATCGCACAGTATATTGCGGAGCATCTCAAACCCCTTCGTGACTTTTTTTTGATTTTATTTTTCTTCTCGGTAGGAGCGTCACTGAATGTCGTACTTTTGCAAGAGGTGTGGCTAGCGACAATTATCTTGGCAGTAGTGACTGTGATCGTAAAACCAAGGGTATTTGCATATTTGTTGGTTTTGCAGAAAGAAGACAAGGATGCTTCTAAGGAAGTTGGGTTCCGACTTGGTCAAGCGTCAGAGTTTTCTCTGTTACTAAGCTACATTGCCATTTCCAACGCACTGATTAGTAGCTCGGCAGCAGTAGTTCTACAAACCGCAACCATCCTGACACTGATAGGCAGTAGTTATTTAGTGGTATCTCGATATCCGAGCCCAATTGCATCAGACCCGGCCCTCAGACGAGACTGAGGGCCTTAAGTACCGCTTATAGGGTTACATTTTGAGCTGCTTTAAACGCTACTTTAGAAATACTGGCAACTCTCGGTGCCAAGTGCTTGGTGCCAAGTGCTTAAAGGTGCACTACCCCTCTGCCTACCATCTGACCGGCTAGAATACGATCAATTGCATCGGACAAACTGTCTAGGGTTAGAACTTCTTCTAAATCACTCAGGTCCATGAGCCAATCAGAGCCTAGGCGCTGCCAAATTTCAGCTTTTTCCTCGATCGGTAACTGTACAGAATCGATCCCCAGCAGATTCACGTGACGCAAGATAAAAGGCAGTACAGAGGCTGAAAATACGGGTGCCGCTACTAGACCACAAGCAGCCAGGCTACAACCATAACGTAGGCTCTTAACCCCATTAAAAAGAATATCTCCGCCTACTGTGTCAACTACTCCACCCCAGCGTTCAGCCAGCATCGGCTTGTCGCTGCCCGCATTAGCGTCTTCTCTGGACAATATTTCGCTGGCACCTAAGCTACGCAAAAAGTCGTGCTGATCTGCCTTACCGGTCACTGCAGCAACCTCATAACCCAGTTGCGCAAGCAATTTGACTGCCACAGAACCTACGCCACCTGTTGCGCCAGTGACAAGTACCGGGCCTGATGCCGGTGTCATGCCAGCGCGCTCCAACTTCTGGACACATTCAGCCGCAGTAAACCCAGCGGTACCAATGACCATACTGCTATGCATGGTTAGACCCTTGGGCATTTTGACCGCCCAAGAAGCAGGTATACGCACACGCTCAGCAAACCCACCGGAGGTGCCCATACCAAGGTCAAAACCAATTGCAATAATCTCATCACCCACAGCAAAATCTGCATGATCAGAGGCTAAAACCACGCCGGAAACGTCTATACCTGGGGTGTGAGGGAAATTACGCGTAACACCAGGGTTGCCCGTTGCTGAGAGCCCGTCTTTAAAGTTTAGCGAGGAATATTTAACCTCGACCAATAATTCGCCTGCTGGTAAATCATCAACCGACCTTGTAATGACACTACGCTCAAATCCAGCGTCAGTTTTTTCGACTCTAAAAGCTTTAAATTGCATATTTTTCCCCTACTACTTACGAACAAATTCTAAGACGTGGCTGACTCTATCTAACATACCGTTAAATTTATCGAGCACCTTATCTATTGGTTTCTTGGTTTCTTCCCAGGTGACCTCAAAGACATCTCGAGATTCACATAGTTCTATCAAATACTCATCACTGGTGGCCAAGCCATCTACCAAATTTAATTCAAGGGCGCGCTTGCCATACCATGCCTCGCCAGTTGCTACCGCCTCTATATCTAATTCAGGACGATTTTCGGCAACAAACTCTTGAAATAAATTGTGCACATCATCTAGCTCTTCACGGAACTTTTCTCGACCCTCATCAGTATTCTCGCCCAACATAGTCAGCGTACGCTTGTACTTGCCAGCCGTGAGTACCTCAACATCTACATCATTCTTCTTCAATAACCGGTGAATATTCGGAATCTGTGCGACGACACCAATGGAGCCAATAACTGCGAACGGTGCAGCCAAAATTCTATTCGCCACGGCAGCCATAAGATATCCGCCACTTGCTGCGACTCTATCGACAATTGCCGTTAAGGGAATGCCTTTGTTACGTATACGCATCATTTGCGAAGCAGCCAGCCCATAGCTGTGGACCATACCACCAGGGCTCTCTAAGCAGACTACTACTTCATCATTAGCACCAGCCATGGTCAGTACTGCGCTAATCTCCAAGCTTAAGAAGTCCACCCCTGAGGCTGCTGTGTCGCCATCAAAATGTATGACAAAAGTTCTGTCTCTCTGCCCGTCTAACTTGGTCGTACCTTGGTTTGCAACGCTGCCGTCAACCTGCTCTTCAGTATGGGCACCACCTTCACCACTCGTGCTATCAGTTGACTCAGCGTTGGCGACGGTCAACACCTCTGCTTTTTTCCCATCAGGTTTTTGTTTAGCGGCGAGCTTGGCGGCTTTCGCGACCTTCTTAGCTTCGGCTTTCTCGCTTTTCGTTTCAGCTTTATGGACACGCTTTGCTTCATCCGCAGAGAGCAAATGATTTTCCATAGCAAAACGTAACTCGCGGACCCTTTCATTGAGTTTGCGAATAACCAGATGACCATGATCGCCACCCTGCTGGCGCGCAGAGAGTCCGGCCAGGGATGATGCAATGACCAAAAACGCAATGACCAAAGTCACCACTTGGCCTAAGAACATTAGATATTCAAAAAGAAAGTCCATAAAGCTTTTGTCTAACTGAAAAAGGTTGGCTACTTTATCTATTGCGCTCACTCAGCGCCAGCGCAGCGTTAAATCTCTGTCGGCTAAAACGCTGCTAACCCTTCATTTGAAGTTACTTTCACGAGAATCAGCCTAATAACTTGACCTTTGCGCCAGCTTTGATAAAAAGCAGCTTCATTTTGTGGTCAGGTCGTTTGGACCGGCCACGGCTAGGAGAGTAACTGAACCGCAATGCGTAGCTTTATTGAAAGTCAATTTTGTAGCAAAAAGTCTAAAGGGCTGGACGCACGAGTGCGCATTGAATGGAATGACGGTCAAATATGCTTCCAGATCCAAGATGAACAAATCAGCTTTGCAGACGATGCAAATCCAGAGTTGATAATCTACTTCAAAGACCAAGACGATGTGAAAAGTTTAATCTTAGGGGAAAAAGACCCCATGCAAGCATTCATGGCAGGAAGTCTGCGCGCCAACGGCCATTTAATTTGGGTTTTCCAGACAATGGCCGCTCTCAGCGGAAATGCCGACAAGGCGGCCTAAGAGCTAGCCCAACTGGTCCAAAAATTCTTGGATTAACCAACCTGAAATCGCCGTCTTCGGTGGGATCTGGGGTAACGTATCTTTGGTAAACCACTGAGCATCTGCTATCTCTTCCGGCTGGCATAGAATATCCCCACCGGCGTATTTGGCATGAAAGCCAAGCATAAGGGAATTAGGAAACGGCCAGCTCTGAGAGCCAAAGTACTGTAAACCTTCTACCTGTAGTCCAACCTCTTCCATCACCTCACGGTGGACGGTTTGTTCAATGGATTCACCGGCCTCAACAAACCCCGCCAAAGTACTGTACATACCCTGCGGCCAGGCTGCATTTCGAGCCAAAAGCATTTCCTCCCCTTTGGTAATGAGAACAATGATACTAGGCGACAAACGTGGGTAGGCGATCATCCGGCAGCTACCGCATTGCATAGCTCTGTCGGCGCCGTGTATTTGCATAGAATCACCGCAACGACCACAAAATTGATTGGTCTGGTGCCAATCTATAACCTGCTTCGCTCTTCCCGCTAAATAGAAGATGGATTGAGATGCGCGCCCTAGTATTCCGCGCAAGCCCAACTTAACGAAACCTTCTGGCAATGCGCCTTTAACCGCTAAAGCAAAGCAAGGGCGATTAGAGTAATGGCCAAGGAAGTGTTTACTCGTTGTTTCCACATCAAACCAACGAAAATCATCTGCGCTAATTGGCTCGGGGACACCCTGAACACTTTTGCAAATCAATTCGTCGCGGATAAACGCAAAATACCAAGCATCGTCTGAATCATCACCTTCCGCCATGACATGATTTGCTGCAAACTCATCTGGACTATTTGGCCACATATAACTGCCCTACCCCTAAATCACAAAAAGAAAGCAACATAGCACAGATTGAACGCTGACCGCCCGCGCAAACCTTGCAAAGTCACCACATGAACTTTGCTAGGAGTCGCGCTAGCTAATCCTCAGCTGAACTTAGAACGCTAATTTTCTTTGAAATCTCGGCCCTTAGTTGTTGCCCACTGGCATGCTGCAGGCTATCTTATGGGGCTGCCTTAAGGCGGTTTTGCAGCTCATAGCCAAGCACAGCCAAATCTCCCCTCGGCTAACAAATAGACACAAAAATAAATAGATCGCAGATAAATGGCGACAATTATGGGCAGATAGATTGCCCTTCAAAATGTTGGTGTAAGGAGTGTTATGAAAGGGTTATCCCTCAATTCGTTTTCTCAGAATTTTCTTGGTCATGCACCAGATTGGTACAAGTTGACCATTATTGGATTTTTAATCTTCAATCCACTGCTACTACTGGTCACCGCGAATCCCTATTTGGCAGGTTGGGCGCTAGTTCTGGAGTTTATTTTTACCCTCGCCATGGCGCTAAAGTGCTATCCATTGCAACCAGGAGGACTGCTTGCTTTAGAAGGTATCTTGATGGGTATGACGAGCCCGGCTACTGTTTACCATGAGGTAGAAATGGCTTTTCCAGTAATACTTTTATTAGTATTTATGGTCGCTGGTATCTATTTTATGAAGGAGCTACTGCTCTTTACCTTCACCAAAATCCTCTTGTCGATTCGCTCCAAAACACTTATTTCATTCCTGTTTTGTGCCATTTCAGCATTTCTTTCTGCATTCTTGGATGCACTAACAGTCACGGCTGTGGTCATTAGCGTCGCCGTTGGTTTTTACACGATTTACCACCAAGTCGTGGCGACTAAGCTCGCTGATGATGGTGGAGCGGATGGTGAGGAAGATGCCGATGTCCCAGAGGAAGATCGTGCAGAACTAGATCAGTTCAGATCTTTTCTGCGCAACCTTTTAATGCACGCAGCGGTAGGTACTGCTTTGGGCGGTGTGTGTACTACTGTAGGCGAGCCACAAAACTTACTGATCGCCAGCCAAGCCGGTTGGAATTTCGCAGAGTTCTTTTATCGCATGGCACCTGTAACTATGCCAGTGCTAGTGGCGGGTCTAATTACCTGTGTCGTGCTAGAGCAAATAAAAATTCTGGGCTATGGTACCCAGCTACCCGAACGTGTTCGCGGCATCCTCACGGACTTTGACGTAGCCGAAAGCGCTCGCAGAACTGACCGAGACAACGCAAGACTCATCATTCAAGCCATCTCTGGTCTGATTTTGATATGGGCATTAGCTAATCACGTTGCCGAAGTCGGCCTCATTGGCCTAAGCATTATCGTGCTACAAACTGCGTTTAACGGCGTTATTGAAGAGCATGACTTAGGCCACGCATTTGAAGAGGCACTGCCTTTTACAGCCTTGCTTGTCGTCTTCTTTGGTGTGGTTGGTGTTATCCACGATCAGCATCTGTTTTCGCCAGTAATAGCCTATGTACTGAGCCTGCCGTTGGATGTGCAGCCTGGCATGTTCTACATCGCTAACGGATTGCTATCAGCGATCAGTGATAACGTATTTGTGGCGACAGTCTACATTGGCGAAGTGAAAGCTGCCTTGGACAATGGCTCTATCACTAGAGACCAATTTGATTTGCTGGCAATTGCCATCAACACAGGAACCAATATCCCAAGCGTGGCAACACCAAATGGACAGGCAGCATTCTTGTTTTTGCTCACTTCATCCATCGCTCCGCTCATCAGACTAAGCTATATGCGCATGGTAACCATGGCTCTGCCGTACACTATTGTAATGGGTGTAACTGGTTGGGCATGTGTTAACTACATACTGTAGAACTTATTGAACCGCTTTGTAACGCCCTTTTGCTCGTCAGCGAGTAGAAGGGCTTGCTTCAGTTAGGTAGCTATCGCCGCAGTTCTGGGCTAACGCTCGCGCCGCCAAACAGGTCCACCATCGCTATTCTGTGCAATCAAATCTAATAACGCCTCATGTGCAGCCATGTCTTCAACACTGGCCATTACTTGGCGTAGAGGAGGAATATCCCAACTGTGGTCTATCTGGCTCTCATTTTGGCCTGAGGAATCATCGTTAGAGTTGTTCCCCGTCCCAAATAAATTGGTTTGACCACCCGTCATCAGCAGATAAACATCTGCCAAAATCTCAGCGTCCAAGAGCGCTCCATGTAACTCGCGCTGAGAGTTATCTACCGCATAACGGCGGCATAACGCATCAAGGTTTAACTTTTGCCCAGGATGCTTTTTTCTAGCGATCGCCAATGAATCAATTACGCCACAAAAATCTTCGATTTTGCGCTGTGGTGCCAAACCTTGACGCACTAGGGCGCGAATTTCGCTATCGAGAAAAGAAATATCAAAGACCGCGTTGTGAATAATCAACTCAGCGCCATCTAAAAAACGTTCAAGTTCCTCCCAAATATCTGCAAATTTGGGTTTGTCGGCGAGAAACGCTTCAGTGATACCGTGCACTTCTTTCGCGCCGTCATCAATCTCACGTTCAGGGTTTAGGTACTTATGAAAATGCCGCCCGGTAAATTTGCGGTCTATCATTTCGATAGCACCGATCTCAATAATCTTATGACCCAGCGCAACCTCAAGCCCGGTAGTTTCCGTATCTAATACAATCTGTCTCATTATTGTGCCTGCATAATATCAATGGCGTCATTTGCCGCTTGGTCGACCATTTCATTTTCTCTGTGTCCGCTGTGACCTTTTACCCAAAGCCACTCAACTTGATGCTCGGCTACTGCTGCATCTAAACGCTGCCACAACTCCCGGTTCTTGACCGGTTTTTTTTGCGATGTCATCCAACCATTGCGCTTCCAGCCTTCAATCCACTGGGTAATCCCCTGCCTCACGTATTGTGAATCCGTGGTAAGGGTCACACGCACTGGTTTTTTCAATTGTTCCAAACCTTGAATGGCAGCCATAAGTTCCATCTGGTTGTTGGTAGAAATTTCCTCAGCCCCAGATATCATCTTTTCAGTAGTGCCTTTACGCAACAAGGCCGCCCAGCCTCCAGGACCAGGGTTGCCCCTACAGGCTCCATCAGTAAATATTTCGACGGACATTTAGCTCTCTTATTCCTTATTAACGCCAATTTTGTGCAGTACAGCAGGCCTAAGAGCACGCTTCTTGCTCATGCCGACCTTCTTATCAATGATCTGCATATTAGTTGAAGCCGCCTGTTTAGTGGCACTGATTATCAACAATCCACCAAACGGTAATTTAGTACTCGCGACAAATTCTCTCAATCTACCCGCAGCATTTACTAGCCACGGCGTGCTAGCCAATTTGGGATCCAGCCACTTGCGCCCTCGAAGCTGGTTCTGCAGCCAAGTCAGAGGGCTTTGACTAACAGGAAGGCTGTATTCAAAGTATTTCGGTGGGCGGTCAAGTTGCAAATCGAGTAATGCAAGCCAGTCAAATAAGCGCATTGGATTGACCAAGTTGTGGGTACTCATGGGATCCGCAAAAACTGCTGCGTATAAACGGCGCAGTCCATACAAACTAAAAGGGTTAAAACCACAGATAAGCAGTTTGCCGCCAGGCACTAAAACTCTCTCTACTTCTTTCATGGCGGCGCGTGGGTCACTTACTAACTCCAAGCTATGATGTAGCACCAAGCCATCTAGACTACCCGTAGGAAAAGGCAAGTTTTGTAAGTCAATCCGTAACATAGACTGCGGCCGGGTCGGGCCAGTTGTCTGAGCTTGAGACGCGAAAATCGTATGGCGAATCATGCAACCTTGCAAGGCGACCCCTGCATCTGGACAATCGCCAATCCAGAGAACCACATCCCCATGCATAAGGCGAGTAAGGGGTGCGATCTCTGGCATTTGTAGCGAACATGTCTTTTTACCTAACGCACTGGACCATAAACCCGCAGATTTGGACGTATTCATTGAGCGACTAAATCTGTTCATGTAGCGAACACTTCGGTTAATATCCGCCGCCAGTTTATGACGTTTAAAGCTAGAGCAACAATCATTTTGGCAAAATCAAATAGAACCGGTTGGATAAAAGAACTTTCTTGCAGTTGCCTGGCGCTGCTCGCGCTTACGGGCTGTCAAAACCAGCTTAGTCAACAAGGTATTCCCACACAAACGACAGCGCCTGACACTGCTGAAGATATAGGCCTCCCAGTGGCAATGCCAAGTGGCCTATCTGCTATAGAGATTAAAGAAGGTTCAACAGAAACTGAAACCACACCAGAAATAGGCCTGTATGACGATCTGTGGGCAGAATTGCGCGGCGGCCTTGTGTTGGATCACCAGCTAGACCGGCGTGCTGTACAACAAGAAATACGTTGGTTTGAAAACAATCCAAAATATTGGCGGCGTTTAGAAAGTCGCATACAAAACTATTTACCATATATCCTGGAGCAAATCCTTGAGAAGGATTTACCGGCTGAATTAGCGTTATTGCCGATTATTGAGAGTGCACTGGACCCCTATGCATTTTCACCCTATGGCGCGAATGGTCTGTGGCAATTTATGGCGCCTACAGCGAAGCAATATGGCCTACAAATCAATGCCAATTATGATGGGCGCCGAGATCTAATTACCTCAACTGACGCAGCCCTTACCTACTTGACCCGCTTGAACAAACGTTTCGATAATTGGCTTTTAGCGGTAGCGGCCTATAACGCTGGTGGAGGCACTGTATCCAAGGCTATTCGCCGAGGCGACAGCAAGGACTTTTTTGCCTTAAAGCTGCCAAGGGAGACCCGGGCCTATGTGCCCCGCCTCTTAGCTATGGCGGCAATTGTGAAAAACCCTGCTAAGTACAATGTGCAGCTACCTAACGTGGTAATGCAAAAGAACTTCTTTATTTTGAGCCTACCGGGCCAGTTTGATGTCGCCAAACTGGTAGAGCTGAGCAATGTGCCCAGTGCAACGCTATATCGCTGGAATCCAGCGCTAAAACGCAGTCAGACCCCCAGTAACGGCCCAAACCACCTAATCCTCCCCTATACGGCAATGAGTCCAGACGAGCCGATCATGGACGAGACAAGAGCTGCACGTGCTATTGCACTGCAGCAAACTCTAAATTCGGTACCGGAGGGTGAGCGACTTTCCTGGCTAGATATTAAAGTCAGTTCTGGCCAAACTCTAAGTGTGCTAGCTCAACGTTATAAGACCGAAGTGAGTACACTCAGGCGAATCAACGGCTTAAAGAGCAATCGAATTTTCATTGGTGATAACTTAAGAGTGCCACTTTCACAAAGAGCGGTTACCAAGAAGGCTAGCGCTCATACCATTACCCATAAGGTTCGCAGCGGCGATTCGCTCTGGCGCATTGCTAAACAGTACCAAGTAACTATTGCCGCTTTGGTCAAGGAAAACGAAATTGGCCGCAGGGCAACATTACGCATAGGCCAGAATATTGTGGTGCCTAATGCGAATCTTAGTCACTCATTTACAGGTGTTGATGAGCCGCCCAAGGTAATGCGCAAGATACGTTATAGGGTTCGCAATGGAGATTCTTTGAGTAGGATTGCCAGCAAGTTCAAAACGAACGTACCGGCAATTAGCAACTGGAACGGCATAGACCCAAAACAGTATCTACAGCCAGGACAACATCTGACTCTTTACATAGACACTGTTGGCGGCCGCTAAGAGCGCTTCGAGACTAAACAGTAAGCCTCACATTTTACCGCCATCTAATTGAGCTTTATTCAGGCCGTACAACGCCTACTGAGTTTTCTGCTGCTTGGAAGAAAGCGATAAACTCGGCACGCTCCACTCTTGAATCTATGATCTGGTTAAACTGTTCCACTTGGGCATCAGTCGTAGCATTTACGTCTCCGGGGGAAACCTGGGTCACAATCACGAGCGCGCTACCTAGCTCGTAATCCGCAGAACCAATAGATTTTCCGCCAGCACTGGGCCTTGGTAGCCTAAAAGCTTCCTGCAAAATTTCTACGGGAACTTCTTGTACGCCTTTAATACGCCCAACGCTTTCTAGAGTGACCCAACGTTCACCTAGAGAAGTAGCAACCTCGCTGACGCCAGTACCCGCCTCTAGCGCGGTTATGGCATCTAGTTTAGCTTCCTCTATAGCAGCTAAACCTCTTTCGCTGCGCAATTCAGCCTCAATATCCTGCGCAACATCTTCTAATGCGATCTCGGTCGGCTCGTATTGCTGAGCTACTCTTACCACTACAGCTTCGGTATCACTAACTTGAATCATTTGGCTATTCTCGCCAGCCAATACCTCTTCACTAAATAGTGCTTCCAGAACGTCTGGATTGTTGACCAAAGCGTTAGCATCACCCTCTTCACCAGAGGCCATAGAACTTTCCGTAATACCAGAAATTTGAGCGACTGACAGGCCCAATGCGTTGGCAGTTTCTGCTAGCGAGTAACGCTCATCGTAAGCACTGCGCTCAAGTTGGTCTAATTGTTCTGAATATTGCTCTTCAGCCAGCTCAACTTTTACCCGTTCTTTCAATAGGGGTAATTCTTCGGCAAATGAGGGATATTGAGTCGCAATAATATTGTTGAGTTGTATCAGGTGATAGCCGAAGTCTGTTCTAACGGGTTTAGATACTTGCCCAACTGTGGTCAACGCCCATAAAGCTTCTTCGAAAGAGGCTTCAAAAACACCCTTTCCGGCTGAACCTAGAGCGCCACCCTGCTCGGCTGAACCAAGATCTTCTGAGGCTTCCTTAGCAACATCTGCAAAACTTTCGCCATTGTTTATACGTTGGGCGATTTCGTTGATTCTTTGCAGCGCAGTTGCGTCATCAATAGCATCGTTAACTTGAATGAGAATATGCGAGCTATCGCGCTCATCTGCGGAAGACGCCGCTGCTCGATCCACTTCATACATGGCTAGCAATTCGTCTTCACTCACTTCGCTTTCTAACCCAACGGCTAAATCTGCGACAGCTAAGCTGATGTATTCAATGTCCACGGTTAAAGGCGTCATATACAGATCTTGGTCTTGAGCATAACGTGCCTGGACCTCCTCAGAACCAACCTCAGCCGCTGCTGAGTACACTGCAAGGTCTAGTGGCAAATAAGCAAAGTCTCGACGCTGCTCTAGTACTTTAACCGCTTCAGCGATTTCCCAATCAAGCACTAGGGTGCCATCCACTACACCGCCGCGTAATTGCTCTACGCTCAATGCGCCAGCGTATTCGTTTAAAAATTCTACTGGTTGATAACCCATCACTTGCAGCTGCTGACGATAAATGGCCTCGTTAAATTCGCCACCAACCTGATAAACCGGGCTTGCCAAAAGCTGTTTGTTGACTTCTTTCTGGGAAACTTTAATGCCTAGGTCAGCCGCCGTTTGATACAACACTTGACGATTGATAAGCTGGTTAAGAGCAGATTGCTGTAACTGCAGTCTGTCAATATCGTTCGGATCAAAGTCCGGTCCTACCTGAGAAAGAATTCGTCGCTTTTCGCGCTCTGTCTCAACATTCAACACATTTTCAGTGATGTCAAAATCACCGACTTGAGCAACCTTAGGGTCACCTCCAAGAAAGACGTTAGTAGCACCAAATCCAAATAGCGTGAGGACCAATATGATGGCCACTACTAATATTTTGAAGCCGGTTGATTGAGTTTGATCTCGTAGTTGCTGCAACATGCTAGCCACACCTTAAACGTAAAAATAGTAAGACTTAAAAAGATAAAGAAATAAAAAAGGGCGCTTTATCGGCGCCCTTCTTTTTCACCCATTGGCCGCTAGTTTAAAGCGTCCTTGAGCGCCTTGCCCGGCTTAAAAGCAGGAACTTTGGCAGCAGAAATTTGAATCGTTTCGCCAGTCTTTGGGTTACGACCAGGACGTGCCGCACGGTCACGTACCAGGAATGTTCCAAATCCAACTAACGCAACTGATTCACCGTCCTTTAAGGAGCCGGTTATTGCTTCTAATGTTGACTCTAAAGCTCTGCTTGCAGCAGTCTTTGAAATATCTGCTGATTCAGATATGTGGTCTACCAATTCGCTCTTATTCATACTTGCCCCTCATAAATACGCCTATCGATAGAATAGCTGGTGGGATGAGGAGCAAAACTCACATCCAATACGGCTTATTTTCTCTATGCGTTTACAGTTAATTTTAGACCCCTTTCGGGATCTTCATTTTATACCAACACAGCTAGGCTGGCGCAAGCTAATGCGCGCAAGACTTTGCTAGTGAGGGCTTATACCAGAAGGCGTCTCCGCCGTGCCAGAATCCTTTTTTGTCTCGGAGCTTACATCTTCGCTTGCACCATCATGCAGTATTTTCGGTTCAGGCATGCTCTCAAGTGCTATTTCTAGCACCTCGTCTATCCACTTAACCGCATGAATTTCTAAATTACTTTTCACATTATCCGGTATTTCTATCAGATCTTTCTCATTTTCGTGAGGAATGACAACGTGTTTGATGCCACCGCGATGTGCTGCGAGCAACTTCTCTTTTAGTCCACCAATGGGTAACACTTGGCCGCGCAACGTAATTTCACCGGTCATTGCAACATTAGCCTTTACTGGAATACCAGTTAATACCGAGATCATCGCAGTACACATACCAATGCCTGCACTTGGACCATCTTTTGGAGTTGCGCCTTCTGGGACGTGAATGTGTAAATCGCTTTTTTCATGGAAGTCGTCAGCGAGCCCCAAAGATTGTCCGCGACTGCGTACAACTGTCAACGCTGCTTGGATAGATTCCTGCATTACGTCGCCTAATGAGCCTGTTTTGATCTGCCGTCCTTTACCCGGCACTGCAACAGCTTCAATACTCAACAGCTCACCACCAACCTGTGTCCAAGCCAAACCTGTAACAATACCGACTTGGCTTTCTTCTTCTGCCAAACCATAACTAAACTTACGCACACCAGAATATTTTTCCAGCTCCGGTCCATCGACAACCGTCTTGGGGAAAGACTTCTTAGTTGCCGTTTGATCCAGAGACTGTTCTTTTACGACTTTACGCGCCACTTTCGAGATTTCTCTTTCTAAACCGCGCACACCCGCTTCACGGGTATAGTAACGAATAAGATCTACGAGAGCTGCGTCAGTAATTTCTAACTCGCTACCTTTCAGGCCATTATTCTTAATTTGCTTGGGTACCAAGTAGCGACGAGCAATACCCAATTTCTCGTCCTCGGTGTATCCGGGCAGGCGGATTACTTCCATACGATCCAACAAAGGCGCAGGAATATTCATTGAATTTGAAGTACACACAAAGAATACGTTAGATAAATCGTAATCCACCTCCAAATAATGGTCGTTGAACGTGCTATTTTGCTCTGGATCAAGAACTTCTAGCAGGGCACTGGCTGGATCGCCGCGCATATCCATGCCCATCTTGTCGATTTCATCAAGCAAGAATAGTGGGTTTACCACTCCTGTTTTGCTCATCTTTTGGATGACTTTACCCGGCAAAGATCCAATATAAGTGCGCCTGTGGCCTCTTATCTCGGCCTCATCACGAACGCCGCCTAGCGCCATCCGTACAAACTTTCGGTTGGTAGCGCGAGCAATACTCTCACCTAAACTTGTTTTACCCACCCCTGGAGGACCCACTAAACATAACACTGGGCTCTTTGACTTGCTGGTGCGATTTTGCACCGCTAGATACTCTACGATGCGCTCTTTGACCTCGGTTAAACCAAAGTGATCTTCATCAAGTATCTTTTGCGCCGCCTGTAAATCTTTGCGGACGCGGCTTTTCTTACTCCAAGGAATACTTACCATCCAATCAATAAAGCTTCTGACTACCGTTGCCTCTGCGGACATTGGTGCCATATTTTTCAGTTTATTGAGCTCGGATTGAGTTTTTTCCTTAGCCTCAGTAGGCATTCCTAAGGCATCAATTTTTTCCTGCAGCTCGTCAGTTTCATTTGCTGAATCGTCACCCATTTCTTTTTGAATAGCTTTCATTTGCTCATTCAAATAGTAATCGCGCTGACTTTGTTCCATCTGCTTCTTTACGCGCCCACGAACCTGCTTTTCGACTTGAATCAAGGCTAAACCTGCATCCATCATGCCCAGCAGCAGCTCAGTACGTTCGCTAATATCCACCGTTTCGAGGATATTTTGCCGATCCTTAATGTCCAATGACATTTGCGCCGCCATTGTATCCATAAGACGCGAGGGATCATCGATCCCAGATAATGACGCCAGCACTTCCTGTGGAATTTTTTTACCGCTTTGGGCAAAGCCTTCAAACTGGGCAAGTAGAGTTTTATTCAGTGCATCGGCTTCCCTGCGCTCTACTTCCGGCTCAGGGCGTACCTCTACTTCCGCGCGGATATAATCCACCTCAAAATCTAAGCCTTTGACCTCAGCTCTCTGACCACCTTCAACCAAGACTTTAACTGTACCATCAGGGAGCTTGAGTAATTGTAATATGCTGGCAACGGTACCCATGGCATATAAATCACCGTCTTCCACTTCGGCTTTATCTGGATCTATCTTCGCTACAAGGAAAATTTGTTTATCGTCCGCCATTGCGGCGTCGAGTGCTTGAATGGAACTTTCTGTGCCAACAAATAATGGGTGCACACCGTGGGGATATACCACCATATCTCTTAATGGTAGAACCGGAAGAAACTCAATAGCGTCATTCGACATAATTTCTCTCTAAATACTCAATAGGCTAGGTATTACAATGCGGACGATAAGCTAAACCTCAAGGGCTTTCGCCCTTAAAATATACACTTTTGCTGATGAATTATTATGGTTGGTGTTAACCAAAAAGACGACAGACTACGCCGCTCGCTAAACACGCGAGCGGCGTGGCCTAATGAACGACAATGCAGGCTCTTAGTCTTCAGGTGCGACTTTCGCTTGATCTAGATTTTCGTAGATCAACATTGGCTCACTCTCACCTTTGATCACACTTTCATCAATGACTACTTTGCTGACTGATTCAGACGCAGGCAGTTCATACATTGTGTCTAACAACACCGCTTCAAGTATCGAACGCAGTCCACGCGCGCCAGTTTTGCGCTCTGTGGCCTTATTCGCTATGGCGTGCAATGCATCATCACGGAAGTCTACGTCCACTCCTTCCATCTCAAACAACTTGGTGTATTGCTTGGTCAGAGAGTTTTTCGGTTCTGTAAGAATTCGGATCAGGGCATCGTTGTCTAACTCACCCAATGTTGCGACAACTGGCAACCGCCCAACAAATTCTGGGATAAGGCCATAGCGAACTAAATCTTCAGGTTCCACGGAGCGCAGTGTCTCGCCAATACTCGTGCGATCAGAATCGCCCTTGACCTGTGCGCCAAACCCGATACCAGACTTGTCTGAACGGTCAGAAATCACTCGATCTAGGCCAGCAAAGGCACCACCGCAGATAAATAGGATCTTAGAGGTATCTACCTGCAAAAATTCTTGCTGAGGATGCTTTCGACCACCTTGAGGAGGAACAGAGGCAACCGTGCCCTCGATGAGCTTCAATAAGGCCTGTTGAACGCCCTCGCCTGAAACATCCCGAGTGATGGATGGATTATCTGACTTTCTTGAAATTTTGTCGATTTCATCGATATAGACTATGCCTACCTGAGCGCGCTCCACATCATAATCACACTTTTGCAGCAGCTTTTGGATTATGTTTTCTACGTCCTCACCAACATACCCAGCTTCTGTGAGCGTTGTGGCATCAGCAATAGTAAAGGGTACATCAAGCATCCTAGCTAATGTTTCAGCTAGCAAGGTTTTACCGCAACCCGTCGGGCCAATGAGCAAAATATTCGATTTTGACAACTCAACGTCGTCTTTTTTTGCTGCGTAATTTAGACGCTTGTAATGATTGTAGACGGCAACAGATAGCACCTTCTTCGCGTGCTCCTGACCAATTACATATTCGTCTAGGGTTTTATTAATCTCGGTGGGCACCGGAAGTTTACTGGCTTCACTTGATTGAGCAGCTTCTGAAACTTCTTCTCTGATGATGTCATTACACAATTCGACACATTCATCACAGATAAATACTGAAGGTCCCGCAATTAGCTTGCGAACCTCATGTTGGCTCTTGCCACAAAACGAACAGTACAATAACTTGCCTGAATCGTCCCCACTGCCATTTTCTTCCGACATAGCTTCGATATCCCATTACTCTTGCCAAGTATCCGCTGCTAATTTGCACAACACTTGGCTTTCACATTCCATTCTCGCGTCCTAACATCGCAGTAAAACTGCAACACGAGACTTTTCAATCCTGATTACATTGCTTGCTCAGGAGCTTTAATGCAAGCCCACGGGCCTGCTGAAAATAACCTAATCTTTAGCTGACTCGGCGCGATCTGTTCGGCTCAACTGCACTTCATCGACAAGACCATACTCTTTCGCTGCATCAGGACTCATCCAAAAGTCCCTATCGGTATCTTTTGCCACGGTTTCTACATCTTGACCAGTATGCTTGGCAATAATATTGTTTAACTGCTCGCGCATTAACAAGATCTCTTGCGCTTGAATTTCAATATCTGACGCCACTCCGCGCGAACCACCTGACGGTTGATGCAACATCATGCGCGAGTTGGGCAGCGCATAGCGCTTACCAGGAGCACCAGCAGCTAACAAAAATGCCCCCATGCTAGCGGCCTGTCCCACACATAAAGTGCTCACATTAGGCTTAACAAACTGCATTGTGTCGTAAATAGACAGCCCAGCCGTCACCGAGCCACCCGGGGAGTTGATGTAAAGATTGATGTCTTTATCTGGATTTTCAGATTCCAAGAACAACATCTGAGCAACTACAAGGTTTGCCATGTGATCTTCTACGGGACCCACCAAAAAGATGATACGGTCCTTCAATAGTCTGGAATAGATGTCGTAAGCACGTTCGCCACGAGCGGTTTGCTCTACAACCATTGGGACCATACCTAACCCTTGCGCTGGCTGGGTTAATCGATCTCGAATATCTGACATTTTTTTCTCCAAGTCTGCCGACCTCAGCCGGCAAGTACTGCGCTTATCTAATAATCTCTATTGTTTTTCAGTAACCTACTTTTCGGCTCCAGCGTCTTCATCACTGGACTCTTCAGGCTCTGCAATAGCTGCTCCACTGATCACATCAGTATAGGTAGACACTACTTCTTCTACCGTGGCTTGTTCCATTATGAGGTCGACTACTTGATCTTCAAGTACGGCCATTTCAATATTGTTCATTTGCTCCGGATTACTTCGATACCATTCAATCACTTGATCTGGCTCACCGTAAGGTGCTGCAATTTCCTGCAAGCGTGCATCTATCTTTTCTGGGTCTGCGGCCATAGCTTTGCTAGTCATGATTTCGTTCACAACAAGGCCAACTTTGACACGTTTTTCTGCCTGGTCTTGAAATAACGCATCTGGCAAATCGAGCTGTTGAGCTTGACCAGGAGGCATCTGAAACTGACTCATCATTTGATCTTTGAGCACGTGAATTTCACGGTGTACCACATCATGAGGTAGCGCAAAATCATGGATCTCGCCTAATCCGTCCATCGCCTGCTGCTTAACTTGATTCTTAATTGCTGAATCTAGTTCTCGAGTCATATTAGCTTTCACTTCAGTGCGAAACGCTTCTTCGGTAGTTTCATCAATACCGAACTTCTTGAAGAACTCTTCATTCAACTCTGGCAGCTGCGTTTCTTTAACATCAATCACTTTGACGCTGAATTGAACAGTTTTTCCCTGCATATCCTCAGCTTGATAATCATCTGGGAATACTGCGTCAAATGTTGATTCTTCACCGGCAGATAACCCGATAACGCCTTTATCAAAGTCTTCAATCATCTGGCCTTTGCCAATATTAAAAGACATCCCTTCGCCGCATGCTGATTCAACACGCTCACCGTCTAATGTGCCTTCAAAGTCTACGGTAATGTTATCTCCATCGGCTGACGGGCGTTCGACTACTTCTTGTGTAGCATTCTGTTCACGTAACTTGGCAACCATATCTTCTAAATCAGAGTCGGCGATTTCCGCGCTAGGTCGCTTAACAGCAATCTTGTCAAAGTTAGCGAGTTCTACCGATGGAAAAACCTCGAAGGTTGCAGTGAATTCAAAATCTATACCTGGATCCATTTTGATTACGTCTAACTTAGGCGATCCAGCCGGTGTTAAGGATTCTTGCTGAACTGCTTGAGCAAAACTGCTTTGCATCAACTCGCCAGCTACTTCAGCGCGAATAGCGCTACCGTAACGGCGTCTAACTTCCTTTAAAGGTACCTTGCCCGCTCTAAAACCTGGCAACTTCACTTTGCCGCGCGCGTCTTCTAATCTTAATGCTATCTGGTCTTCAAACTGATTGCTGTCGATGGCTATGGTTAATCGCCGTTCAAGGCCCGTCATTGTTTCAATAGATACGTTCATTCTCTAATTCATTTGAGGTGGATACAAAAGAAATGGGTTAGCTAAGAGATTCATTCCCTCTTAACTATTAAGTGCAAAATGTTGCACCCCCTACCAAAATTCGTTGTGACTTACGAAACCGCATAGGTCAAATCGCCGACTATCTTACACCACGATTCACGCAAATGTTTTAGAAATGTTCACCTTTCTCTCGAAGCGTCGAGTCAGGGGCGACAGTGTCTAACGTTGGTCCCAGTTTCGAATTTTCTGGCCCCCAGGAGCTACCTACAAGGATGCTGTAACCACCTACTAAACAACTTCCTAGATGGGTGATGTCTATGCGCGAGTGAGCCTAATCACCCATTATTCTCTGCATTTTTTCCGTGGCGGCTAAGAAGTCTTGCATGAACTCGTACATAACTGTTTTGCACGACTGCACTTCATTCATCAGACCCACTCCCTGGCCCACCCAATAAGTAGCCAGTTGCCTAGCCCCCGGGTGCCCGCCCTCTGCCATTTTGGTAATTTTGCTCAATGCTGGCTCGCTAACCAAGGGTTGTAGCGGCATGGGTAATGGATCCGGCGCATGCTCATCTTCCCAGGCATCCGTCCAAGGCGAGCGCATTTGTCGTGAATACTTGCCCGTACGACTGCGTGAACGAACTGTATCTCTGGAATTAGTAGAGAGCATTTTTTCTTTAATCACTTGGGAAGTAGAGGCTTCAGATGTGGTTAACCACATAGAACCGGTCCATGCACCATGAGCGCCCATGGTCATTGCAGCAGCCATTTGCCTGCCCAAGATAATGCCTCCCGCAGCAAGCACAGAAATATTCTTAAATTCCTTTATAGCTTCACAAACCTCAGGCACTAGCACCATGGTCGATACTTCACCACAATGGCCACCGGCTTCTGTGCCTTGTACGACGATAACATCGACTCCAGCTTCTGCTTGCTTTACGGCATGTTCTTTAGCACCAACCAAAGCTGCTACCGCAACATTATTAGCCTTACCCAGCTCCAACATGTAACGCGGTGGCACTCCAAGTGCATTGGCAATCATTTTGATCGGGTGGGAAAACGCCACATCCATCAACGCCGCAGCCTTGCTCTCACCTAAAAATGCGTCACTGGTACTTGCGCTAAAGTCGTATATTCCGCCGCTATCGAGACCATGCTGGGCCAGCACCGATGCGGCAAAATTTCTATGCTCATCAGGCACCAGTGCACTAATATCTGTTGGCACTTCATTGTCTTGAGCCGCCATTGTGGTCGGTACAATGATGTCTACACCATAAGGTTTGCCGTCAATGTGATCATCAATCCACTTTAACTCGATTTCTAAAGCTTCAGGCGAAAGCCCGGCAGCGCCAAGAATCCCCATGCCTCCGGCTTTAGATACTTCAACGATTACGTCACGACAGTGATTAAAGGCAAATATTGGAAACTCTATGCCAAGCTTTTCACACAATTCAGATTTCATACTCTGCTCCCCAGCAAAAATTTGATGCCCAAAACTTAGCATATGCCAGAAACGATTTATGCTAATTATTCGCACCGAAATTTTTAGGGCGAAGCGCGCTGAAAACTAACGACAAGAGGCGCGAAAAAGATTTACCAAAACAGACTCCCAAAATGCCCTACCCTGTTTAGTAAATGCAGGCGCTCTCCACCAACAACAATTGCACCTTGCGGGGTGAAGGTATAAAACTATTAGCAAATATTCACTATCAACAACCTGAAACCGAGGATTACCTACAATGTTGAAGTTACATTTTGCTCCAAATTCCCGTGCCGGAAGAATTGTTTGGCTATTAGAAGAACTAGACTTACCTTATGAAATCAACAAAATGGCCTTTCACCCCAAAGACCTAAAGTCCGACGAACATAGGGCACGGCACCCTCTTGGGCGTGTACCCGTTTTGGATGATGGCGATATATCCATCTTTGAATCTGGCGCAATTGTTGAATATGTTATCGCAAGGCATAAAAATGGCGGACTCAAACCAGACGAAAACTCCACCCTATTCCCAGACTACCTACAATGGTTTCACTATTGCGAGGGAATGGTCATGCCACCAGTTAACACTATTGTTGTGCAAACTATCCTGCTACCCCCTGAACGAAGAGACGAGAAAGCACTAGGCCAAGCTCAGCGATTACTCAGCAAAGCATTGGAACCTGTAAACGATGCTCTGGCTGGAAAAGATTACCTAATTGGTGATTTTTCTGCCGCTGACATAATGTTGGGTCATGCATGCTTTATGGGTAATAGGCTTGGCTGTGTAAACGAAGATATGCCCCACCTAAAAGCTTATGTGGAGCGTGTAGCAAATCGGCCAGCGTTTAAGGTCGCCATTGAAATGACCTAGCCGAAATCAAGCCGCGTCAAACAGGAAAAACCACACAGGTGAAATCACTTTCCTTGCAAGCCATTTACATAATGGCTTGTCGCGTGTGATGTTACATCTACTTTTGAACAACCAAGGGTCTGCGTTCGGTTCGTATACTTCACTAGGAGCATTTATGCGGACTAACAAAAGAGCAGAGTAAGTCCTTACCCTTTTGGGGTATCTATCTTCTCTGAGGTCTTTGTCGTCTTGAGGGAGAAATAATGCCCTTGCTGCCCGTGAAACTTGATGAACATGTGCAACAAAAACTGAATTGGGGTGGACGATGGGGTTTGAACCCACGACCGCCGGAATCACAATCCGGAGCTCTACCAACTGAGCTACGCCCACCAATGGAGCGAGAATTATAGGGATGACTTGACCTAGACGCCAGAGGTTTTCCGCTTTGTCTTAGAATAGATTTGGCGCTAGCAAAGAAAATGGCCGATTGATAAGAAAGTCGGCCGCGCTTAAAGATCACCGCCACCAGACAGCGAGATAGCGAGATATGAAGTGCTGTCACCATTTAGCTGACTTATATCTAGGGGCACAGGGAGTCGAACCCCGAACCTACGCCTTAGAAGGGCGTTGCTCTATCCAGTTGAGCTATACCCCCAGATATAAGTCACCTCTTCAATCAGCAGATATCAGTACTTTTCAGTGGATTGAAGAATTATTGGGTGAGCGTTGGAAGGTGCTTCCAGCCGCCGAAAAAAATGGTCGGGGTAGAGAGATTCGAACTCCCGACATCCTGCTCCCAAAGCAGGCGCGCTACCAGACTGCGCTATACCCCGATTCGCTGCACCAACTTCGCTGCAGTTCGGAGCGCATCATACTGATCAAAAAAATAGTGGTCAAACTACTTCGTCGCTTTTTATGGGATATTGCTCGTATCTGGCCTTAAACCCACATTAACTAACCCATAAAGAGAAAAATATGGAGCGAATGTTAGTGAATGCTCTAACTGAGTAGTAAACTGTCGTTTTAGGAGAACACATGACGGCCCAGATACTAGACGGCAAAGCCTTAGCCAAATCTATACGCAGTGATCTTAGGGCTGATATCGAAAAATGGCAGGACCAAGATTTTCGAACCCCGGGTCTAGCGGTAATCCTTGTGGGTAACGATCCTGCGTCAGAAGTTTATGTAAATGGTAAGCGCCGAGATTGTGAAGAAGTGGGCTTGCATTCTGAAGCACAGCACTTACCCGCCTCTATAACTCAAGCCGAGTTGGAAGAACGCATCGCTGCGTTAAACGAAAACCCAAGGATTGACGGTATTTTGGTACAAACTCCATTACCTGAGCATCTGGACGAAAACCGTATTATCGATGCTATCTTGCCTGAAAAAGATGTCGACGGATTTCACGCATATAACATCGGTCGCCTTGCACTACGAAGGCCAACGCTACGCAGCTGCACCCCAAAAGGTATTATGCGTATGCTTAAGCACATCAACGCCCCCTTCAAAGACCTCACGGCCACAATCATAGGCGCGTCCAATCATGTGGGAAGACCCATGGGTTTGGAGCTATTGCTAGCTGGCAGCACCGTGACAACCGCCCACAAATTCACTAAAAACACACCAGATATAGTGCGTCAATCAGACCTAGTGATAAGCGCAGTGGGCAAACCCGGACTCGTTCCTGGTGACTGGATTAAGCCAGGTGCCATCGTTATTGATGTGGGTATTACTCGAGGAGCAAACAACAAACTCTTTGGTGATGTGGAATTTGACACCGCCAAAGAAGTAGCTAGCTGGATCACACCCGTCCCTGGCGGAGTTGGACCAATGACGCGCGTCGCGTTATTGCAAAATACAATGCAAGCGGCTGCTGAACGCCTGGGCATAGATTGGGTAAATGACTAATGCAGCGAATATTTCTTTCGGATTTACATTTAAGCGATCCCGAAGACAAAGTATTCATTGGCTTTGCAGCATGCCTTGAGGCCGAAGCAAAACAGGTGGACGAGATTTACATTCTTGGCGATCTTGTTGAAATGTGGATTGGCGATGACGACAACAGCCCTATCGCCGCCGCCCTTACAGAGTTACTCAGCAAAGCATCCAAACACTGCAAAATCTTCTTAATGCATGGCAACAGAGACTTTCTGTTTGGAGAAAAATTTGCGGCTCAAGCCGGGGTAAAATTGATTAATGATCCGACCACATTGGATGAAGAAATTCTGCTGACTCACGGCGATGCTCTGTGCACTGACGACGGTGAGTACCAAGAAATGCGCAAAATCCTGCGCAGCGAGGCTTGGCAACAAGACATACTAAGAAAGTCTTTAGCAGAAAGAATAAAATTTGGCCAAGGCTTAAGAGCCGAAAGCATTGCTAACAATGCAAATAAGTCTTCCGCCATTATGGATGTCAATGCTAGCGCAGTAACCAATTTTGTAACACCAAACATTAAGCGCCTTATTCACGGTCATACCCATAGGCCGGGCGAGCATAAGATTGGGCAAAGACAGAGTGAACGAATTGTTTTAGGAGACTGGGGACCCTGCGGGTGGCTATGCCGTCAAGTCGGCGACAAGTTCACCTTGGAGTGTTTTAACTTGGCACACCGCTATGGAATCTGAACTGATCATCAGGGCCAGTTATCATTTCCCGATCCAACTCTAAAAACGCGTCGATGCGCTGCTCAATATCTACGCACCCTCCTGTTCGACCATTAACCGCTCGCGCGAGCGTTAAATAATCTTGAAAGTGCCGCGCCTCCGAGTTCAGCAGTGTCTTGTACAAATTACCCAACGCTTCAGGCACAACGCCAACTAAGCTCGCAAAACGTTCACATGAGCGCGCTTCAACCACCGCACCACAAACCAGTTGATCGATTAGCCGCAAAGGTTCTTGCTTGCTAATTTGCCCGTGCAATCCCTGCGCATATCGCGCTGAGGTCATTTGTTGGTAAGCGACGCCCTGATCTTCCATCAAATCCAAAACCTGCTCGAAGTGACGCAACTCTTCTCTGGCAAGCTTGGACATTTTGTGTAAAACATCGCCGTGGTCAACATAGCGATAAATCATACTCAACGCCGTACTAGCAGCCTTTTTTTCGCAGTTCGCATGATCAATCAATAATTCAGGCAGATGATTTGGCGCGGCATCAAGCCAAGCCTGGGGTGTAGGCGTACGGATAAACGCTTTAACACGTGCCACCGCTTTCTCTGCTGTAGCGTTCATACAGGCACCTTAAAATTACGTTCATAGTGCGCTTTTGAACGGCTATAAGTCTCAGCGTCTAAAGCTTGCAGCGCGGTCAACGTATCAGTTTGATTTGGATTGGGGTTTGGTGAGGCCGGCGCTACAAAGTCTGCAACCAATGCCATACCAGCCTCGTTTAAAGTTTTATTATCACGGACCATCCAGCGGAGCAGTTGATAGCGTTGCTCATTGGCATCGACGTCAGCCAAACCAGCTTCACTGCACGTGGTCATGTACAACGCCTCATCATTGCGCACCAACAAATAGTCCAGTACTTCATCACGTAAACTGGTCAGTCGATCCCAAATCAGACCTTGCTGATCTTTGTCATAGCCGTTCCATTGAACGATCTCGTGAGAAAAACGTTTGCAACCCCGACAAACTAAATCACCGTAAGTTGTGGAACAAATACCTACACAAGGTGTTCTATTTTTCAGTTGCACTGCTCGTTTGTCCTGAAATTGGTTCTACGGTTAGCGGCACCTAACATACACAGCTGTTCCAGTTAAGACTTAGTCTTTAGTAGGAGCCTCTTTGCCTGTCAAATTACCTGTCAAATTATCGGCCGAATACTATTGCTCTGGCACGCCAGAAAAAGGCTACCGTGGCCTAGGCGTGATTATGTAAATCTAGTACGTTGGTGTGTGAGGAAAAATCCAACTCTTGCTGGTTTTTGGTCACATCGTTACGCGCAGCTGATATACGTCGCAAGTAGTCCTCGCCAACATCACCAGTAATGTACTTACCATCAAAGGCAGAACATTCGAAATCATCCACGTGAGGATTACCTTCATGAGTACTAGCTTTGAGGTCTTCGATAGTTTGGTACATCAGCCAGTCAGCGCCAATTTCTCGCGCCACTTCTTCATCTGTACGCTCATGGGCAACGAATTCCTCTCGTGCGGGCATATCAATCCCATACACGTTTTGATATCTCAACGCCGGCGCAGCAGAAGCCATATAAACGTTACGAGCACCGGCCTCGCGTGCTAGCTGTATAATTTTCTTGATCGTTGTACCGCGGACAATCGAATCATCCACCAACAAAACATTCTTACCTTTAAACTCTAATTCCACAGGGTTGAGTTTTTGGCGCACTGAGTCACGACGCTGCTTTTGCCCAGGCATTATGAAAGTACGACCAATATAGCGATTCTTCACAAACCCCTCGCGAAACTTTGTGTTTAGCTCATGGGCCAAAGGTAGTGCTGCAGTTCGCCCTGTATCGGGAATGGGTATGACTACATCGATGTCATGTTCGTTTTGCGAGTATCTTGTCAAAATTCTTTTGGCGAGATGCTCCCCCATACGCAAACGACTTTTATAAACTGAAATATTGTCGATTATGGAATCAGGGCGAGCAAAATAGACATGCTCAAAAATGCAGGGGACTAACTGCGTACGTGCCGCACATTGATGCTTAAAGACTTCACCATCATTAGATATGAAAATTGCCTCGCCAGGTGCGACATCGGCTATGCGAGTAAAACCCAAAATATCTAAGGCTACCGACTCGGAGGCGATCATATACTCTGTACCGCCCTCTACCTCTCGAGAACCGTAAACCAAAGGTCGAATACCATAAGGGTCACGAAAACCTAAAATGCCAGAACCAATTACCATCGCCACTACCGCGTATGCGCCTCTACAGCGCTGATGAACGGCGCCAACTGCCTTAAACATTTCGGTAGGTGATGGGTCCAACGCGTGCAACATACTCAGTTCGTTTGCAAGCACATTGAGCAGCACTTCAGAATCGCTACTAGTGTTGATGTGACGTAAGTCTTCTAAGAACAGGTCTTTCTCGAGTTCTTTAGAATTAGTTAAGTTACCGTTGTGAGCAAGAGCTATCCCATAAGGAGAGTTCACATAAAGAGGTTGGGATTCAGCAGAGCTTGCAGTGCCAGCTGTAGGGTATCGACATTGACCAAGGCCTATATTGCCTCTGAGCTGCTCCATGTGATGGTCTTGGAACACATCACGCACCAAGCCATTGTCCTTGCGTAAGAAACATCGATGTCCATCACTGGTCACCATACCCGCTGCATCCTGTCCGCGATGTTGAAGCATCGTCAGGGCATCATAAATGTCCTGGTTAACGGCACCACGGCCTACAACGCCGACGATTCCACACATAAACGGTCTCCTAATGCCTACGCAAGTTAGTCAATATAAATTGGTTGATCTTCTGGTAACGGTACGTCTGAGTAATCAATACTCTCTCCAGCGTCCTTCAATTGGTCTATCTCGTCACCAAAACGACCGATCCCGCTCAAAATTTCATCTTCAAATTCTAGAAAAGTATATTTCAATTCAGATTCTTCCCAGAACAAGGTTGCTGAGAAAAAGGCCTGAAATAGCATCAGCATGACAGTAACTAAAAGCGCGCCTCGCGCGGCACCAAAGCCGAAACCAAGTATTCGATCGGTAGCAGATAAGCCCGTGGTTTCCACCACTTTACCAAAAGCCCATTGCAGGCCCCTGCCGGCTATAAGCACAGCTAAAAGTACGATAATAAAGGCGGCTATCTGACTTAGTTCATCGCCTCCCAAATAGTCGTCGTATTCTATGGCAACGGTAGGTCCGAACATAAACCCAGCAACAAACCCTCCTACCCAGACCGCTAACGATCCGGCTTCTCTAACCAAACCTCTATTCAGCCCGATGACTGAGGAAATCACCAAAAGGCCAATTATAATGTAATCTAAGTGGGCCATTCGCTCTTCACTCGGCTATTGAGACATATCAACTACAAGCGCATCAACAGCATATTTCTTTGTTAAAACGTCGCGCAAAACTTCGGCGTCAGTATGACTCAGCAACGGCCCAACTGCGACACGATAACGAACTTTTTCGTCATTTTTTCCTTTACGACCAACATCCAAAAACGATGATATAAAAGCTTCACTGCCACCTGCGCGAAGCTTTTCTCTAAAGCTCCGTGCATTGTCTAATTGCACGAAAGTCGCCAGCTGTACCGCAAACACTGAACTTTTTGCTCGAACGGGTGAAAGAATGGGCTCTCCAAATAGCGTTCTGTGGGGCTCAGTACTAAAACCCTTGCTGTCCACTTTTGCGCGCAACTGCTGCACTTTCTCGATCACATCAGAAGCGGGAACTACTTCATCGTATATCGGAAACTCTATACCGCCACCATCAGGTTGCCCGCTAGCTTTCTCAGCTTCGAGTTTTGCTTCTGCAAATACTCCTAGATCGGGTTCAGGTAAGTTATGACGCGTGGGCTCATCGAATACCATCGGCAATACAATACTCGCAATGGACACCAAAAAGATGGCTCCAATCGTTCTATAGCGTATTTTTTCTTGCATATCCTAGTGCGCCAACCATGTGCTCTGTTCAACACAGTTAAATGAACCAAACAGTAGAATAACACTCCCAGGCTGCGTTGCCGACAAAGCATGATCTAAACCTTCCTGCATAGTGTCGAAACATGGTGCCGTGATATTCATCGATTGCGCCAATTGCTGACTAGATAATGCCCTATCGCCGTGGCTACTAACCAAGGCCCAGGGTGCAGATGAATACTCAGCCAAAGTTTTATATACGCTTGCGTGGTCTTTACCGTCCAGCATGCAACAAACAATATATTCAGGCACTAAGTCGCGTGCTTGTAACTCGTGCCAAAGAAATTTTATACCTGCCGAGTTATGTCCCACATCATGGATACAGGTGCGGCCTTGGAGCAGCGCAATTTCCAGCCGCCCAGACATTTTTGTCCGCCTTACTACATCACTCAGGCGTTCCTTGTTCAGAGTCACTATTGAACTCGCAGCGGCCACCGCTACGGCCATGTTATGGCAAGACAGGTTGCCCATTGGCAGTTCTAAGGTCTCGTTCTCCGGCAAGGTCAATTGCCAGACGCCCTGCTTTGGATCAGTACTAATGATCAGGTCAATGCCGACAGCCACAGGTGAAAGTGCCAATTCTTCGCACGCAGCCCACACGCTTAAAGGCATATCTGCGCCTAGCACCACCTTTTGCCCTGCCCTAAAAATACCCGCTTTCTCAGCGCCAATTTGCTCTAGCGTGCCGCCTAAATATTCCTGATGGTCCAGCCCAATACTGGTAATGACTGCAATGTCTGCATCTACAACATTAAATGCATCCAACCGACCGCCCAAACCAATTTCAAGAATTGCTACATCTACATGAGCGTCTTTAAAACACCACAAAGCAGCCAACGCGCCAAATTCGAAATAGGTTAACGGCAAATCTGCCCGGGCAGCCTCAATAGCCGCAAACGCCTCGCATATTCTCGCATCGTCAGCATCAACACCGTCGATGCGAACTCGCTCGTTAAAACGCTTTATATGAGGAGATAGAGTCGTACCAACGCTAACGCCATGGCTACTCAACAGCGCTTCAATAGCAGTTGCCGTAGTACCCTTACCGTTAGTACCTGCAATAGTGATAACCGAACCCGCTGGTCGACCTAGGTTGAGTCGCTCCACCATGAGGTGCATGCGACTTAAACCCATATCTATTACTTGATCATGTTGACCGGAAATATGCGCCAACCAGCGATTAAGATCCGTCATCAGTCTTGTTGATCTAGCCCGTGCCGGATACTTTCAATGGTGTCTTTAAGAGCATGACAAGCCGTAGCTGGGTCACCTCCAGCTGCAAGTTTTTCTACCAACACACTACCGACTACTACCCCGTCCGAATGCTGACTAAGCGCAGATGCAGTTTGTGCATCGCGAATACCAAAACCAACACATAAGGGTATCTGCGTTGCTGCGCGCAGCCCACTAGTTCTTACTCCTACTTCATCTGCAAGTACGCTCCCGGTGCCAGTCACACCTTTCAACGATACATAGTAAATGAACCCAGACGCATTACGCATAATTTCAGTCGCTCGAGCGTCAGTTGTAGTTGGAGCAATAAGGTAAATTAAGTCGATACCATTTGCCGCCAGCTGAGTTTGCAGCTCATGGCCCTCTTCAGGAGGTAAATTGACCATAATCAACCCATCTACGCCGGCCTTTGACGCTTGCTCGGCAAAATCAGCCATAGCTAAAATCGAGTTCAAATAACCCATTAATATGACCGGCGTTTGGGTATCTTGCTGACGAAACTCCGCCACCATCGCGAGAACTTTTTTCAGGGTAATGCCTTTGGCAAGCGCACGTTCGTTAGCCGCTTGAATGGTCGGCCCTTCAGCCTCCGGGTCTGAAAATGGGATGCCTAATTCAAGTAAATCTGCGCCACCAGCTACCATTGCGTGGAGTCCCGGAACGGTAAACTCAGGACCCGGATCTCCAGCGGTAATAAAGCTTATTAGTGCTTTGCGCCCCTGCCCTTTTAGCCGCGCAAAAGTATGCTTAATCCGAGTGTCTGGTGCGCCTTCGCTTGCTTCTTCCTTCACCCCTAGGCTCATGTCAATGTAATCCCATCAATATCAGCTACAGTAAGAATATCTTTGTCTCCCCGACCGCTGAGATTGACTAATATTATATCGTCCTTGCTCATCAATGGTGCATTTGCCACTACCCAAGCCAGAGCATGACTAGTCTCTAACGCAGGCAGTATTCCTTCACGCTGGTTGAGCATGCGAAAAGCCTGCATAGCTTCGTCATCAGTAGCGCTGGAATAAGTAGCCCGACCGATATCTTTCAAGAAAGCATGCTCTGGACCTACACCAGGATAGTCCAGGCCTGCAGAAATCGAATGGGTTTCCATAATTTGACCGTCATCGTCGGACATCAGGTAGGAACGGTTACCATGCAAAACACCGACTTTGCCATCATTAAGTGGCGCTGCGTGAGCACCACTGGCAATACCATGACCGCCAGCTTCCACCCCAACAAGGTCAACATCGGTATCGTTGATAAATGGATGAAAAATCCCCATTGCATTTGACCCGCCGCCCACACAGGCCACTACTACGTTCGGTAACCGACCTTCTTGCTCAAGCATTTGTGCTCTGGCTTCCTGGCCGATAATCGAGGCAAAATCACGCACTAACATAGGATACGGGTGAGGCCCAGCTACGGTACCGATGATGTAATGCGTATCGTCGACATTAGTAACCCAGTCACGCATCGCTTCATTCATTGCATCTTTCAGGGTTTTAGAACCTGAGCTCACCGGTATCACCCGAGCGCCCATAAGTTTCATCCGGTACACATTAAGGCTTTGACGACGCACGTCTTCTTCACCCATGTAAATATCACAGGCCAGACCTAAGCGAGCAGCTACGGTAGCTGTTGCCACGCCGTGTTGACCTGCGCCAGTTTCCGCAATAACTCGTGGCTTGCCCATGCGCTTGGCTAAAAGTGCCTGTCCGATGGTGTTACAAACCTTATGTGCACCAGTGTGATTTAGATCTTCGCGCTTTAAATATACCGCCGCTCCACCGAGCTCTGCAGTCATACGCTGAGCAAAATATAATGGTGTGGGGCGACCCACATAATGGGTTAGATCATGGTGCAGCTCACGCCTAAACTCAGGATCGTTCTTCATGTCGTTATACAAGGTCGCTAGCCCATCCAATGCATGGGTCAGTGTTTCTGCAACAAAACGCCCACCAAACTCACCAAAATGGCCATCTTGGGTAGGCTGTGCATAGTTATTACCGTCAAATGCTTCAGACATTTTTTGCTTCCTCTATAAATCGCCGAACAAGTTGTTGTTGTTTTTTACCCTTCACACCACCCTCAACACCACCACTGACATCAACGCCATAAGGTTGAGTATGTGATATGGCGCCAGCGACATTGTCAGGCGTTAAACCACCCGCCAGAATTAACTTTGTCGCACTGCCATGCGGCCACAAGTGCCAGTCAAATGTTTCACCCGTTCCTCCAGCTTGGGTTGGGTGATAAGTATCTAAAAGCAAACCCCAAGCGGATGCATACTGCTTTTCTAAGGTCAAAAAATCTATGTCAGGCCGCATGCTCAATACCTTAATAAACGGCATATCAAACAATGCACAAAACTCTGCTGGCTCAGTACCGTGAAATTGCAGCATGTCCAACGGCACTTCTGCTAATACCGCTCTCACTTCGCTCTCAGAATGATTCACAAAAAGCCCAACTCGGACAACATTAGGCGCGTATTCGTTTATAGCCGAACTCAGCGCTTTTGCCGTTGCAGTTGAAACACAGCGTGGGCTTTCAGAGTAAAAATTTAGACCAATAGCGTCCACACCGGCATCCGCCGCGTCTTTAGCGTCGGCTAAGTTGGAAATACCACAAATTTTGCACCACATCGAACCGCGAGCATGGGCAGTCAAATACCGTCTCCTAATTTCATCACTGAGCTTTACTATTATTTGGACAACTTGACGATGCGGTTGGGACCCTACCGCACAGTGCATATATTAGACCTTGAGCCAGCACCAAGAAAGACCTTTGCAGGGATATATAGCTCTTCTATAACCCTACATGGCTCTTCTATAGCGGGTTCGTAGTAATGTCTAAGTTTATCTCGCTATGAAGGTGCAAAAGTTACCTCTAACTATCGCCTACTAACTAAAAACCACCAGCAAGCAGCGGCACGGCTGGAGCCGGCGGAAACCCGGCTCCCGGGTAGCTGACGTGGGTTAGGTATAAACCCTGAGGCGGCGCAGTTACGCCCAAGCGAACTCGATCCTTTAACAACAATAAGTCTCTAACACTGTGGGTTGGCGCACCAATGCCAACATCATAAAGGGCCGAAGCGATATTCCGCACCATGTGCAAAAGGAATGCACTTGCCTCTATTTCCATTACGACAAAGTGCCCTTGCCGGCGTATTTCACAACGATTGATACGCCGTTTAGGACTCAACGACTGGCATCCGGCCGCACGAAATGTGGTGAAATCATGCTCACCCAACAACCATTGCGCTGCACGATGCATGGCGTCTTGATCTAATTTCTGCGTACACCAAGCCAGGCCATCAACAAATGGATTAAATCGATCTTGGTCGTAGTAAACATAGTTATAACGTCTAGCTGTGGCAGCGTAACGAGGGTGAAAACTGCTTGGTACCTGGCGCACCCAGGCAACTTGAATGGCTTTCGGTGTTAATGAGTTAACGCCTTTGAGCCAAGCGTCCGGCGAGCGTTCGGAGGAGGTTGTAAAACTGATTATCTGCCCTGTCGCATGCACGCCTGCATCTGTGCGGCCCGCGGCTGCAATACGCACAGGAAGCGCAGCAACTTGAGTCAGCGCGGCTTCCAAATGACCTTGCACGGTTGGTTGGTCAATTTGACGCTGCCAGCCACTGAAATCATTACCACGGTACTGCACGCACATGACATATACCCGTTCTTGTAACCGTTTTGGCGCCAAAATTTCTGCCCGCTCTTCAGTGTCTGACTGTAGTTTAGACATTCACTCTCCTTACCCTGCAGGCAAAAGCGGCAATCCAAGCATACGTAGATTCTGAACCCAAACAGATGCTAGGTTTTCTCGTCGTCATCTAACCCGTCATCAATACGCTGAATAATAGACTTTGCTAGAGCCCTTTGAGCTTCCTCACCCTCAGCTGCAACCTCTTCCAACATATCCCTAGCGCCCTGCTCGTCACCCATTTCCAAGTAAGCCTCAGCTAACTTAAGCCTTGTTGTATAGACTTCCGTATTAGAAGTTTCCTCAAGGGGTTGCTCTAGCGGGTTTAGCATATTTATAAAGGTACTAGATTCTTCCTCCTGCTCCTCGATCAGCCCAGCTATCGCACCTGGAGCAACCTCCGTGTTTACAGGCGGCTGCTGAGCATTTGCCTCCTCAGGTTGAGAGACGGTGGGTTCTTGAGGGTTGCGCTTGTCAGTTAGGGTCGGAGCTAGTGGTTTATCTTCACTATCACTACTCTTTTGCGTATCAGAGGCGACCTCAGCCAAGGTCTCCGGCGCTGTCGCAGTATCCTGTGATTGAGGTTCGGAGCCATCCGGCAGCGATAGCTTACCTTCTTGTAGCTCCTGTTGTAGCTCCTGCTCGAAGTTTTGATCTAGATCCCGCTCCACATCCGGGTGTGACGCTTGCTCAGGCTCAGGCTCAGGCTCAGGCTCAGGCTCAGGCTCAGGCTCAGGCTCAGGCTCAGGCTCTAAGTGTAAGGCCGAATCAAAGTCTTCGTCGTCACCTTCATCCTCGCCGTCTGAGTATTCTTGTTCAAAATCTAGGTCTAAATTTTCGTCTTCGTTTTCGAATTCGTTTTCTTGCTCGGAAATCTCACCGACCCAAGCATCTTCTAAATTTTTCTTTCTAGCGGCCATTTGACGGCGCAGTAACATCACTACAACCAAAATGGCCAGAATACCGCCAGCAATAAGCCAAACTAATTGGGCGGAGTAACTCCCTTGATTTTCTTGTTCAAGCATTAGATCAATTTGATCATTAACGCTCTGATCGATATTCACGGGTTTGCCGTTATCGTCATTGAACTGCTCAACGGTTACCTCGCGTACATTAGTGCCCAGAGGAGGCATGCTTGCTGATCCTCCCCTGACGGTTGCTTCACCATTCGCCCGTTGAGCATTCTGGTCAGGTCTATTCTCTGCACCCATATCGACACCCGAATCTGCAGAACGTTCAGGTTCAAAGATTCGCACCTCACCTCGACTTTGCAGTGGTGGTAAGTCAGCGCCTAACTCAAAATCTTCAGGCGTCACGGATTCAGAACTAGGTGTCGGTAGGACCTTGCGCTGGGCTGTGGAGCTATCCTGAGAACCATCACGCCAGGCTGAATTCTGACCTTGCACTGCGCTGCGGGCAGACGCTTTATTCACAGTTACTGCATCCATAAACTCTGGAATACGCAACAAAAAGCCGCTCTTAAGACCGTTGATATTGCCTTTAGAAAAAGCGTCGGGGTTGAGTCGCTGAATGGCGAGCATTTGCTGAGCAATGGAAACTTGGTCACCGTCTCGAGATCTTCTCGCCAGTTGCCACAGGTTATCCGAAGATTTAGTCAGAACAGACCTGGGTCCAGACAGAGTACGTTGACTAAACGGAACACTTAGGGTCAGCACCTTTAAAGCCAACCTATCGCGCCAAGTAAGGCGCACTAGGACATTGAGTTGGGGTTCGCGCAGCGCACTAATACTGCTTAATTCCAGTCGTACCCGCCCGTTAGCCGCGAACGTAGTATTAAAACGTAAATTTTCATGCACCGAGTAGTACGCGACATCATTATCCGCATAGGTACTTGGACTCGCCAATTGAACCTGTAAACTGGACAAATCATCTTGCGCTAGGTTCGGCAGCTCCACATACCCGCTGACCGGTTGCCCCATAATTGACTCAACGGTAACTGCTGCAAAATCTGCTGCACGCGCTGATGTTGCCAAAACAAACACACAAACAACCCAGGTGATCAACGCAAAAGGCTTGATCAATCGCAACTTGCTTATGCGTTCATTTATCTGGCGCAAAATTACTCACTCTAATACGGATCCAATTTAGTATTGTAGGCTGCTAACTTACTTAGACCACAGGTTCATTAATTCTTCAGCGATCTGCACACTGTTGAGCGCCGCACCTTTGCGCACATTGTCCGATACAACCCACATATCTAGACCATTGGGGTGGGAGATATCTTTACGAATACGACTGACAAAAACCGGGTCAGTACCCGCTGCGTCTTTGACCGGTGTTGCAAACTCTTCGTCATTGCTCACTTTAATGCCTGGAGCAGCAGCCAACAACTGCTTCGCCACTTCCACACTGATCGGTGATTTTGTCTCAATATGTACTGCTTCAGAATGGCCATAAAACACCGGCACACGAACGCACGTTGGGTTAACCGCAATAGCGTCGTCTTCAAGAATCTTCTTCGTCTCCCAAACCATCTTCATTTCTTCTTTGGTATACCCGTTCTCCATGAACTTATCGATCTGTGGCACCGCATTGAAGGCAATCTGAGCAGGCATTACGTTTACTTCGATGGGTTTACCATTAAGTAAGCTGGCTGTTTGGGCAGCCAACTCTTTAACGCCGCTGGCGCCCGCTCCGGACACCGCCTGATAGGTTGCGACGTTGATCCGCGTAATACCCACTGCGTCATGAATCGGTTTCAACGCAGCGACCATTTGAATGGTCGAGCAATTTGGATTCGCGATAATATTACGCGTTGTATAGTCGGCTACACGGTGTGGATTCACTTCAGGCACCACCAATGGAATCTCTTCGTCGTAGCGAAAATGGGATGTGTTGTCGATGACCACACACCCTTGCGCAGCTGCTTTGGGCGCAAATTCAGCAGAGATGTCTCCACCCGCAGAAAACAAACCAATTTGAGTTTCACTAAAATCAAATTCATCCAAACGTTTGATCATGATCGACTTGCCATGAAATTGTAGACGCTTACCTTCAGACCGCTCGGAAGCAAGCAAGTACAATTCGCGAACTGGAAATTTACGTTCCTGCAAAATTTCTAACAATGCTTCACCAACAGCGCCGGTAGCACCAGCGATAGCAACATTTACACCATCTTCTAAATACACTTTTTTACCTTCAATAATTTTTAAAAATCAGACAATTTGCACTTTTTAAATGCCTTTTATAGGCGCTCAATGACCAATTCGCCCATAGTCCGGCAACCCACTACATCGTCGCCCGACCCTGCAATATCCGCCGTACGGTAACCTTCCGCTAATACTTGCGCTACGGCTCTATCAATACTGTCCGCAGCAGCGGGCAAATCTAAGCTGTAGCGAAACATCATGCCTACAGAGAGAATGGTCGCTAATGGATTGGCCATATCTTTGCCAGCAATATCCGGCGCTGTACCATGTACCGGTTCATAAAGACCAGTACCACTGGCCGAAAGTGATGCCGAGGGCAACATGCCCAAACTACCGGTTAACATTGCTGCCACATCAGACAAAATGTCTCCAAACATATTAGTGGTTACGATGACATCAAACTGCTTTGGCTCTCGCACCAATTGCATCGCCGCGTTATCTACATACATGTGCGATAACTCTACGTCTGGATAATCGCCGGCTATAGAGTTAACCACCTCACGCCAAAGTTGGCTGACTTCTAGAACATTTGCCTTATCTACAGAGCACAGGCGCTTATTGCGCTTACTGGCAAGCTCAAAACCGCTGCGCGCAATGCGTTCGATTTCGTGTTCTGAATAAACCATTGTATTGAAGCCAACTCGCTCGTTGTCTCTGGTTTCAATACCGCGCGGCTCACCAAAATAAATACCACCGGTCAGCTCGCGAATAATTAGAATATCTAGGTCAGCAACCAGCGCCGGCTTCAATGAAGATGCGCTAGCTAGAGGCGCAGAGAGCAGTGCCGGTCGTAAATTTGCGAACAAACCCAAACCCTGACGTAAACCCAGCAAACCCTTCTCTGGCCGAGAAGCCATGGGTAAATCGTCCCACCTTGGCCCACCCACGCCGCCAAGCAAAACCGCGTCCGCTGCCTTAGCTAACTCAAGGGTTTCCGCGGGTAAAGGATCCCCACACTCATCAATGGCTACACCGCCAACCAAACCTTGGGTCACGGTAATTTCGCAGCCTTCTTGCTTTGCTGCCACATCCATTACAGCAATAGCTGGAGCAACCACTTCCTGGCCGATACCATCCCCAGGCAGTACAAGTACATTCTTATTCATAATCGTTTTTCCTAAAAAATCTTTACTAATTTGCCGCTAGCCACGAGGCATTCTTCAACCAAGAGCGAAGCCTTTAGCTTGTTTAAAAAGCCTTTAGCTTGTTTAAAAAGCCTTTAGCTCGTTAAAAAGCCTTTTAGCCTCTGAAAAGCCTTTTAACCTCTGAAAAGCCAGGGCTGTGAGGCTTTATGTTTTGCTTCAAAGGTTTTGATTAACTCCACCTCCGCCAAGGTCATGGCAATATCGTCCATGCCATTGAGCATCTTTTGCTTCAACGCTGAATCTATTTCAAAGTTGTAGGTGCGCTCGCCATCCGTCACCACTTGACTCTCCAAATCAATATGTAGAGTGGACTCTCCGTCTGACTTAGCAATCAATTCCTCTACAATTTTTACTTCTAAAACAATAGGTAATACACCATTCTTAAAGCAGTTACCGAAGAATATGTCGGCAAAGCTCGGAGCGATAACGGCCCTAAATCCAAACTCTTTAAGCGCCCAGACGGCGTGTTCTCGAGACGAGCCACAGCCAAAATTATCTCTCGCCAAAAGTATTGAGGCGCCTTGGTATTGTGGCAGGTTGAGAACAAACTCGTGGTTGATTTGGCGCTCATTTGGCGTCATACCCATGGTGCCTTGATCGAGAAACCTCCAAGCGTCGAACAAGTAATCGCCAAAGCCAGTGCGCTTAATAGACTTCAAATATTGCTTGGGAATAATTTGGTCTGTATCTACGTTAGCTCGGTCGAGCGGCGCAGTCATGCCTTCAAGTTGAGTAAACGCATCCATTAGCTTATCTCCCTAACATCAACAAAGTGCCCTGCCACTGCTGCAGCGGCTGCCATTGCGGGGCTGACCAAATGGGTCCTGCCACCATAGCCTTGGCGTCCTTCAAAATTTCGGTTAGAGGTGGAGGCGCAATGCTCGCCCTCACCCAATTGATCGGGATTCATACCTAGGCACATGGAACAACCAGCCGCACGCCACAAAAAGCCCGCTTGAGTGAAAATATCCGCCAAACCTTCTTTTTCCGCCTGAGCTTTTACTAGCCCGGAACCTGGCACTACCAAGGCTTCTTTTACATTCTCGGCTATACGACCACCTTGAATCGCTGCGGCCGCAGCTCGCAGGTCCTCAATACGTGCATTCGTACAGGAACCAATAAACACGCGATCAACCTTAATGTCGGTAATATTCTGACCAGGCTGCAAATCCATATACTTGAGTGCGTGAACTGCCGACTCAGCCTGAATAGGATCTTGCATGGTTTCTGGGTTGGGTACTTTGTCATCAATACCGCAAACCATCTCAGGTGACGTACCCCAACTGACTTGAGGCGCTATATCTGAGGCATCAATAGTAAGGACGCTGTCGAATACCGCACCTTCATCGCTAACCAAAGTGCGCCAATATGCGACAGCGCTATCCCACACCTCGCCCGCAGGCGCAAATGGGCGGCCTTTGATATAATCAATAGTGGTATCGTCCACTGCGACCAAGCCCGCTCTAGCACCTGCCTCAATCGACATGTTACACAAGGTCATACGACCTTCCATGGACAAATCTCTAATCGCTTGGCCCCGATATTCAATGGTGTGGCCTGTTGCGCCAGCGGTACCTAAACGCCCAATAATGGCTAGTACGAGGTCCTTTGCCGTGACATGAGGGGCCAACTTACCATTTACCTCAACTGCAAAGTTCTTCGCCTTATTCTGCACAAGGCACTGTGTAGCCATGACGTGCTCTACTTCAGACGTTCCCACACCTTGCGCTAGGGCTGCGAATGCTCCGTGGGTGGAAGTGTGCGAATCGCCACAGACAATGGTCATTCCAGGCAATGTAGCCCCCTGCTCAGGGCCTACCACGTGGACAATACCCTGCCGAATATCTTGAATATCAAACTGCTCAACACCAAACTTCTTGCAGTTATCATCAAGTGTCAGCACTTGTGTTAAAGCAACTTCATCTGTGATGCCAGACAACCCTAACTCTCGACCATCTGTGGGTACATTATGATCTGGTGTTGCGAGGTTCGCATCTACCCGCCAAAGCGGTCTATCAGCTAACTGCAGACCTTCAAAAGCTTGGGGGGATGTCACTTCGTGAAGCAGCTGCAAATCTATGTAGAGTAAGCTGTTGCCATCTATACGCTCGCCTACATCGTGGGCTTGCCAAATTTTGTCATAAAGTGTCTGGGCCATAGTCTTGGGATCCCTAGGAAATTTGGCGGCAGTGTATGTTTTGCTTAAGTATAAAACAAACGTATAATTTTTATATTTTTGATAAAAATATGGAATGAATCAGCAAAATGAATCCACACACTAAATGGCAGGAATGGACCTTATCCCATGCAATTAGTTGAACTCAGAACTTTTCTAGCGGTAGCCGAGGAAAAATCCTTTTCGGCCGCGGCCCAGAGGCTCTATATCACCCAGCCTGCAATCAGCAAGCGCATTCAATCGTTAGAAAGTCACCTTGGCACAGCACTTTTTGACAGAATTGGCAAAAAAGTTTACCTCACCGAGGCTGGCACCCTGCTCATTGAACGAGCAGAGACCATGGTGCGCCTAGCCAAAGACACCGAGAAAGAGATATTCAACCTTAACGATACTATCGGTGGCCGTCTCAACTTGGCGACATCGCACCACATAGGCCTCCACCGCTTAGCGCCAGTATTGAAGGATTTCAGCAAACGCTATCCGGATGTGCAGCTAAACATTCAATTTGAAGACTCTGAAGTAGCCTACCAAATGGTCAGATCTGGACAGGTAGAACTGGCTGTTGTGACGCTCAACCCAGACCAAACTGAATTAGACGCAGACCTAATTGCTGCAGCCGTTTGGCACGACCCTCTGGTTTTTGTCAGCAGCGCGGCTAAAACCAAAGCTGCCACAATGCAAACACTTGCCAGTGAACCGTGCATTCTGCCGGGCTTAGCCACTTATACAGGGCGCATTGTTATGCATCGCTTTGCGCAAGCCGGCCTAGCATTAAAACCCACCCTTTCCACCAATTACCTCGAAACTATCGGCATGTTGGTCAGCGTAGGCTTAGGCTGGAGCGTGCTACCGCACAGTATGGTTGGAGATTTAACGGCACTGGATGTTGACTGCGAGCCCATCTATCGCACGTTGGGCAGCGTTATCAATGACAAACGCACGCTAAGCAACTCTGCCACAGCGTTCTTATCCGTATTAGAGGGCTATGTATGTACTGACATTGACCTCTTTGACTAGCAAGCCCGTGCCTTAGCTCGAACCTGCACCCGTGCCCATCTGACCACGATGCCTGAGCAAATGGTCCATTAACACCAAGGCAACCATGGCTTCTCCAATAGGTGTCGCTCGAATCCCCACACATGGGTCATGGCGACCCTTTGTGATGACTTCTACAGGGTTACCATGGACATCAATAGACTGGCCGGGAGTGGTCAAACTACTAGTTGGCTTCAAAGCCATCTTCAGCAGAATATCCTGACCCGAAGAAATGCCACCCAAAATGCCGCCAGCGTGATTACTGGTAAAACCGTTCGGTGTCATCTCATCGCGATGCTCAGTACCACGTTGGCCTGAGACCGCCATACCATCACCGACCTCCACACCCTTCACAGCATTGATGCCCATCAGCGCACTGGCCAAGTCTGCATCAAGCCGACTAAACACTGGTTCACCCAAACCTACGGGCACTCCTTTGGCCAGTACAGAGACTTCAGCGCCGATAGAATCACCCTGGCGACGCATATCATCTATTAGTTGAGATATCTGATCTAACTTACTGTAATCTGGGCAAAAAAATGGATTTTCATTAACTATATTTAGATCAATCGGCTCAGGCTTAATATGGCCGATAGCAGACAAATAACCTTGGATCAAAATACCATTTTGCTCTTGCAAATACTTTTTCGCGATAGCGCCAGCTGCCACTCGCATCGTGGTTTCGCGAGCAGAGGAGCGACCACCACCTCGATAATCTCGAATACCGTACTTATTCTGGTACGTATAATCCGCATGGGCAGGGCGAAATATGTCCTTAATCGCACCATAGTCTTTACTCTTTTGATCTTCGTTCTCGACCAATAAACCAATTGGCGTGCCGGTAGTACGACCCTCAAAAACACCAGACAAGATTCGCACACGGTCGCCCTCTTTGCGCTGGGTGGTGTATTTAGACTGACCAGGCTTACGGCGATCTAAATCTGGCTGAATGTCCTCTTCGCTGAGTTCAAGCCCCGGGGGGCAACCGTCAACAATTGCACCCAGCGCTATGCCGTGGCTTTCGCCAAAGGTTGTCACCGTAAAGAGTTGCCCGAAACTATTACCTGCCATTGATAGTCCTTTACTAAAGCCCTTTGAATATGGCTCTTTGAATATAGTTCTTTAAATCTTGTTCTTTAACTTAGTTCTTCGATTGTAGTCTTTTGCGCGCCCAAACCGCCCTTCACACGAAGATAAGCGAACAGCCGCTACCCAGCGCACTAAGACTAGCTATTGCGCGCAGCAGTATGCGAACACAAAGCCTCGCCTTCAAGCAAAAACACACCTTCCCCGCCGTGGGGCAAATCTAGCCACACAATGGGTAAATCAGCGTGTTTGCGATTAACTGCCGCTGAGCTGGCACCCACCTCGCAAATAAAAGCACCGTCATCAGCCAATTGCTCTGGCAGTACACGCAAAAATTCATCCACCAGCAGCAAGCCATCATCGCCGCCTGCCAAACCATGCACAGGCTCGTGCCGGTATTCAGCAGGCAAAACCTGCATATCTGGCTTATCAACATAGGGAGGGTTAGTAATGATTAAATCCCACCCAGGCTCTAAACCCGCAAATAGTTGCGTTGCATCACCTTCGAGCACCGCCACTCGGTCTTCTAATCCATGCAACTGCACATTCTCGCGAGCCAAGGCTGCAGCCGACGGGTCTAATTCCACCAACGTAACCTTGGCCTGAGGGAACCTATGCGCTGCAACAATACCCAAACAGCCGCTACCGCTACATAAATCCAATATGCGCTGAACCCGCTTGGGTAGCCAAGCCTGCTCCGAGCTATCTATCAAATAGCCTATGGGAGACCTTGGCACCACCACACCGGGTTCAAGCAAGAACTCATACCCCATAAACTGGCAGCAGCCCAACAGGTAGGCCAAAGGGATTCGCTCTACAACGCGTTGCTCGGTAAGCCCAAGAATCTCTTCAACCAATTCAGAGCTGACTTCCAGAGACAAAGACGATTCATCGTCTGCGCTATCAGTCATCCATAACACTAGGTATACCGCCTCATCCCAGGCGTTATCGGTACCGTGCCCGTAGCTGAGATTCGATTCAGCAAAGCGCTCGTGCACTTGATCAATCAACTGGCCAATGGTCATCGCTGCTGCTGTTACTTGAGTCATTTAGCTAGTTCACCGGAATCATTGCTCAGCCAGCCTGCGGGATCCGCAAATTCGACATCTGCGCCCTCATCGCTACCCATCAGCTGACTGATTACTGCACTAATGTCCGCGCCTTGGTAAAGAATTTGATACAGACCGTCAACCAGTGGCATATAGACCTCTCGCTCCTTGCTCTTGATATGCACAACTTCTAATGTAAATACGCCTTCAGCCAGCTTGCCTAAAGCCTCAGACGCTTGCTCAACTGACATCCCCTGAGCTACTTTAAAACCCAGCTGATAGTTACGGCTCAAGGGCGAAGAACAGGTAACTAAAAGATCACCAACACCCGCTAAGCCTAGGAAAGTAAAAGGATTTCCCCCCATGGAAACTGCGAACCGACTCATTTCAGCCAGCGCCCTAGTGATTAACAACCCAACAGTATTTTGCCCCACACCTAGCCCTGCTGCCAGACCACAAATTATGGCGTATATGTTCTTCAGCGCACCGGCTAATTCCACACCATAGACATCAGAACTGGCATAAACGCGCAATGTATCACTGCGCATAACTTCTTGAACTAGCGCACCAGCAGTTGCATCTTTAGTCGCTATTACAGTACCCGTGTACTGCTGATCCGCAATTTCTTCAGCAAAATTCGGCCCAGAAATAGCCCCCACCCGAGTACTTGGCGTGCACTCTTCTAACAACTCACTCATTAGACGAAAACCATCTGCGTAAATGCCCTTGGTCGCGCTAATAAGGATGTCTGCCGGCTGAATATGTGGTGCGATTTGCTCACATACTTGTTTGAAACTATGGCTTGGCACAGCAACAAATATCAAGGACGAAGCCTCAGCAGCCAAAGCCAAATCACCTGTCGGATGAATTTGATCATGTAACTTGTGGCCTGGCAGATAACGCCGATTTTCTCTGTGCGTTAGGGTGTCTTGGACCTGCTCAGCATCGCGCATCCAAAGGTGCGTTTTATGCCCATTGCGTGCAACGATATTGGCCACCGCAGTGCCGAAATTACCGCCCCCGATAATCGCTATTTCCATGATTTTCTATGGCTCTCTGAGCTTTTATGTAAGTAGTATATTGTCCATGCAAACACCCTGTATAGATAGCGACTATCAAGTACAAACTAGCGCTTACACCAGAGCTAGTTAAGCCCAACTCAACCCCAGCTCAAGGCGAGCTCAAGAAAGGCTCAAATACGCAACATTTACATAAAGATTGGCGCAAAAACTTGCTGTGCAATCGCCCCATGAATAGAGCGAGGAAACTGGCAAAGACAGCAGACATACGCAGGGGTAAAACTACGGCCAATCTATATTGCGACATTATCGATGCAATGCATGGCCGGTTTCAAATTTGCAGTGCTAGTTGAATGCAATCAACTAACACAACACTCATAACATGGTACCGCTAGATAAGTACTGCTAAAGCAGTTCTAACAACAGTCTATTTAGGCGTTCAACATAGCCCGCAGGATCTTGTAGAGATCCACCTTCTGCTAAGCTCGCTTGGTCAAATAACACGCCCACTAGTTCTGCAAAGCGATCTTCATCTACCTCATTTTCCAAACGCTCCACCAATGGGTGTCCAGGGTTGAACTCAAAGAAGGGTTGGCTCTCGGGCATACTTTGACCGCTCGCCTCCATAATGCGCCGCATCTGGATACCCATAGCATCTTCCGACAGTACCAAACATGCTGGCGATCCGGTAAGGCGCTTGGAGGGACGTACGCCTTTGACCTTCTCCCCTACCACTGCGGTAATGCGCTCTACAAGGGGATGTTCGTCCTCATCTTTATCCTTAGCATCGTCACTGTCTTTTGCAGCATCCTCGCCTGGCAAGGTGACGTCGCCGCGCATCACGTCAACAAACTTTGTGCCTTCATAGTCGGTCAAAGAAGACATCAACCACTCGTCAATACGATCAAATAACACCAAAACTTCAACGCCGCGCTCCTTAAATATCTCAAGGTGCGGGCTGCGGCTGGCCGTTTCATAAGCTTCTGCACAAATATAGTAAATCGTATCTTGGCCTTCCACCTTACGCTCAAGGTACTGGTCCAAAGCGACAACTTTCTTACCGCTTTCAGCACTTTCATGAGTTGAAGCAAAGCGCAGGAGTTTGGTTAGCGAGGCACGGTTAGCAAAATCTTCGCCGGCACCTTCCTTAAGCACTTCGCCAAACTCATCCCAAAATAGTTGGTACTGCTCAGGGTCTTTCTTGGCCATATCTTCAAGCATAGATAACACACGCTTGGTCACAGCATTGCGAATGGAGGTAACCCGATCATCTTGCTGCAAAATTTCTCGCGAGACGTTAAGCGGCAGGTCATTTGAGTCTATTACACCTTTCACAAAACGCAGGTACAAAGGCAAAAACTGCTCTGCATCGTCCATAATGAAGACGCGCTGCACGTAGAGTTTCAGACCCTTTGGCACTTCGCGGTTATACAAGTCAAAGGGCGCACGCTTAGGCACATACACCAAACTAGTGTACTCAAACTTACCTTCAACGCGGTTATGACTCCAAGTCAATGGTTCCTCAAAATCATGTGATATGTGCTTATAGAATTCTTGATATTCAGCGTCTTCAACTTCTGAACGAGATCTGGTCCACAAGGCTTGAGCGGAGTTAACGGCCTCAAATTCTGCCGCAGGTGCTTCCTCGCCTTCTTCTACTGGCGCAGGCTGATTGAGCATTCGCACAGGTACACCAATATGATCGGAATATCTAATAACGATATTGCGCAGACGGAAATCTTCGGCAAAATCCAGAGCATCGTCTTTAAGGTGTAAAATTACTTGAGTACCGCGTGGAAGGCCATCGACCACATCTAGGCTGTACGCGTCCTCGCCGGTAGATTGCCAGCGCACACCGTCGCCACCTTGGGCGCTAAGTGTACAAACCTCTACCTTGTCAGCCACCATAAAGGCACTGTAAAAACCTACGCCAAACTGCCCTATCAATTGCGAGTCTGACTTTTGATCACCCGTTAGATTAGACAAAAATTCAGCGGTACCAGATTTGGCGATAGTACCGAGGTGGGCAATAACCTCTTCACGGTTCATACCAATACCGTTGTCAAAAATCGTCAGAGTTTTAGCATCGGCATCGAAGGAGATATCGATACGGAACTCGCTGTCGTCGCCCAACAAGCTTTGATCTTCAATCGACAAGAAGCGGAGCTTATCGATGGCATCAGAGGCATTGGAGATTAATTCACGCAGAAAAATTTCACGGTTTGAATAAAGAGAGTGAATCATCAACTGAAGCAGCTGTTTTGCTTCAGTTTGAAAATTTAGGGTTTCGCTTTGCGCTTCGCTCATTTGGTTTCCTTCCCATCATGTGATCATTGCAGATGAGCACAAATATGGGGTTTGCTGACCCAAAATCAACGGCTAAGCAGGCTCAATCCGGGATATTTTTACCTAGCGCGGCATTTAATACAGCGACATGAGAGAACGTTAGTCAGGTGAGCACTTTAGGCTGGGGCAACAGCAAACCCCAGATACACAAACGCCCCGAATCAAGGAACCTTGAATCGAGGCGTCTTTGCGTCCAAGCGTCGCAACCAGCAAGCTGATCAGCGCGACATTTTCGCAGTCTTCTCAGTACTAGTTAAGTGATTAGCTCCAACCGGTTACGTCGGCCAAGGCATCACCAATCTCTGCCAAGCTACGCACAGTACGCACACCAGCATCAGAAAGTGCGGCAAACTTGTCGTCCGCAGTACCCTTGCCACCAGCGATAATTGCGCCGGCATGACCCATACGCTTGCCTGGAGGCGCTGTAACGCCCGCAATATAGCTGACAACAGGCTTGGTGACATGAGCCTTAATAAAGGCTGCTGCCTCTTCTTCAGCGTTACCACCAATCTCGCCCACCATTACTATAGCCTCGGTTTTTTCATCAGCCTCAAATAATTTGAGGATGTCGATAAAATGACTGCCTGGAATAGGATCGCCGCCAATACCTACACACGAACTCTGACCATAACCGCGATCAGTAGTTTGTTTAACTGCTTCATAGGTCAAAGTGCCTGAACGCGACACAATGCCCACTTTACCCGGCAGATGAATGTCCCCAGGCATAATGCCAATCTTGCACTCACCCGGTGTGATAACACCTGGGCAATTGGGTCCAATCATCCTTGCATCGGTTAGCTCAAGGCGGGCTTTGACTGCCAGCATATCCAACGTTGGGATGCCTTCGGTAATACAAACGATCAGCTCAATACCGGCATCTAATGCCTCTAAAATAGAGTCTTTACAGAAGCTTGCAGGCACGTAGATTACCGTAGCCGTTGCGCCAGTTGTGGCAACCGCATCCGCAACCGTGTCGAATACTGGCAGACCTAAATGGGTTGTGCCGCCCTTACCTGGCGTTACACCACCAACAAGTTGCGTACCATACGCCAGAGCCTGCTCACTATGCAGGGTACCCTGAGATCCTGTGAAACCTTGGCAGATAACCTTAGTATCTTTATTAATCAATATGCTCATGATTGTCCTCCTGCAGCAGCGACTGCTTTTTCGGCTGCATCAACCAATGAATCCGCAGGAATAATATTCAAACCACTGTCTGCCAAGGTTTGTCTGCCTAGTTCTGAGTTATTACCTTCAAAACGCACAACCACCGGCACTTCAACACCGACTTCTTGCACCGCGCCAATAATACCTTCAGCAATGGTTGCGCAACTTACGATGCCACCAAAAATATTGATCAATACGGCCTGCACAGCTTTGTCCGAAAGAATAATTTTGAACGCTTCGGAAACCGCTTCTTTAGTCGCACCGCCTCCCACATCTAGGAAGTTGGCAGGATTACCGCCGTGCAGTTTAACTAAGTCCATGGTGCCCATTGCAAGACCTGCACCGTTCACCATGCAACCAATATTGCCTTCCAACGCTACGTAGTTGAGGTTGTATTCGGCCGCTTGCGCTTCACGTTCGTCTTCTTGCGATGGGTCATCCATTGCAGCAATAGCGCTTTGTCGATACAGGGCGTTGCCATCAATATTGATCTTAGCGTCCAAGCAATGAATGTCGCCATCTGTAGTCACAACCAATGGGTTGATCTCTAACAATGAGCAATCTGATTCTTCAAACAACTTCGCCAATCCCATAAACAGGTTAGCAAATTGACGAATCTGAGCGCCTTCTAAGCCCAGTTTAAACGCCAGCTCACGCCCTTGATAAGGTTGCGCACCAACAAACGGGTCAATGGTTGCACGAAGAATTTTCTCTGGCGTTTCTTCAGCTACCGTTTCAATTTCAACGCCGCCTTCCGTAGATGCCATAAATACAACACGACGACTACCACGATCGATTACTGCGCTTAAATAAAGCTCTCGCTCAATATCTGTGCAGCTTTCTACATAGATTTTACTTACGGGCTGACCGTTTTCGTCTGTCTGAATGGTGACTAGGTTTTTACCTACCCACTGATCGGCAAATGCACGAATCTCATCTAAGGAATCAACTACCTTGACGCCCCCAGCTTTACCTCGTCCACCTGCGTGAACTTGGACCTTAACGACCCAGCGGCTACCGCCGATTTTTTCAGCAGCTGCTACAGCTTCGTCAGCTGTGTCTACTGCATACCCTTCTGAAACGGGTAATCCGTATTCGGCAAATAGGCCTTTGGCCTGGTACTCATGTAAATTCATGGGCGAGGCAATCCTCCCTTAGTTTTAGCTCAGTTGAGCGTTGTGAATATTAACTGCGTGTGAGGTAACTTTCGCCACACCCACTTTCCCTCGACGGCCTTTCGGCCTGCTTTTCTAATAAATCTTCTGCCTAAACCTTTCGCTGAACTCTATTGCCTAAAAGGCTGCAGTGGCCCTATTTAACTCCCACTGCTCAGCTTAACCCCAGCCCCGGCTGGCTTACTTCTTACCGCGACTAGGTTTGTTAATCATATGAATTGCGTGACCCGCAGCGCCCAACGCAGCTTCATGCATGCCCTCAGACAATGTTGGGTGGGCAAACATAATTAGACCAAGGTCCTCTGCTGACGCGCTAAATTCCATACTAATAACCGCTTGCGCGATTAACTCAGATGCTTGAGCACCTAATACGTGCACTCCCAAGATACGATCTGTTTTAGCATCTGCAATCACTTTCACCATGCCATCGTTATCGTTAGCTGCAAGCGCTCGACCGTTGGCTACAAAGGGGAACATACCCACTCTAAAATCTTCGCCATCGGCCTTCAACTGCTGCTCTGTCTTACCAACCCAAGCGATTTCTGGATGTGTATAAATGACACTTGGTACAGTTTCATAATTTACCATTGGCTTATGACCGGCGATCCGCTCAGCCACCATAATACCTTCTTCCATGCCTTTGTGAGCAAGCATTGGCCCGCGTACCACATCACCTACCGCATAAACATTTGGTGCATCGGTAGCGCATAGATCGTTCACGTAGAGAAAACCACGTTCGTCTAAATTGACGCCAGAATCAGGCGCCAATAAGCCTTCCGTGTAGGGGCGACGCCCAACAGCAACAATTAGGCGATCGAATTCTGCAACGTGTTCACCATCTTTATCTTGGAAGGTAACAGCAACAAATTTCTTTTTGCCAGAGCCTTTTACTTCGGTACCCGTTACCCGAGCTCCCAAGCGAATGTCGAGACCTTGCTTCTTGAGAATACGCAAAGCGTCTCTACTCACCCGCGCATCTGCCATAGGCAAGAATTCGTCCATAGCTTCTAGCACTACCGTTTCAGACCCTAGGCGATTCCAAACACTACCCAACTCTAAACCAATGACACCTGCACCAATAACTCCCAAACGTTTCGGCACAGTGGTGAATTCTAGCGCACCGGTTGAATCTACAATCAGGTCCTCGGTCATAGGCGCAGGTGGAATGTCTACAGGCACTGAACCTGGCGCCAAAATAACGTGGGTGGCTTGCAGCATCTGCTCTTCACCGCCATGAGGCGTAAACCCTACTTGGCAATTGCCGTATAAACGACCAGCACCTTCAAGAGAGGTGACACCGTTGCCTTTAAACAAAGCCGCAACACCGCCAGTTAAGCCGGCAACAACCTCGTCTTTGCGCGCAATCATTTTTGGCACATCGGCGCTGACTGAAGACACCTTAATGCCCAAATCAGCAAATTGATGTTGGGCTTCATGCAGCTTGTGCGAAGCGTCTAACAAAGCTTTCGACGGAATGCAGCCCCAATTTAAACAGGTGCCGCCAAGTACCGGCTGATCAAGCTTGTTAATCATCTTATTAATACAAGCCGTTTTCATACCAAGTTGAGCCGCACGAATTGCCGCGTGATAACCAGCTGGGCCACCACCAATAACTATAACGTCGTAGGAATCGCTCATATTAAAGCTCCAGAAGTATGCGTGCTGGGTCTTCCAACATACCCTTTATCGCGACTAGGAATTGTACAGCTTCTCTACCGTCGATCAGACGGTGATCATAGGAAAGTGCTAAATACATCATTGGCCTGATGACTATTTCTCCATCAACAACCACCGCACGATCTTGAATATTGTGCATACCCAACACACCGGTTTGCGGCGCATTGAGGATTGGTGTGGACATCATAGAACCAAAGATACCACCATTGGTTATAGTAAATGTACCACCAGCCATATCCTCTAGCCCAAGCTTGCCAGCCCTAGCTTTGCCACCGTATGCGGTAATCTGATCTTCAATCTGCGCCAAACTTAATGCGTCAGTATCTCTGACAACTGGCACTACTAGACCTCTATCGGTAGAAACCGCAACACCTATGTCATAGTAACCATGGTAAACAATATCACTGCCATCGATGCTGGCATTGACAGAAGGAAAACGCTTTAGCGCCTCGGTAGCAGCGCGGACGAAGAACGACATAAAGCCGAGTCTGGTGTCGTTATGAGCGGCCTGAAATTCAGCCTGATATTTCTTGCGCAGGGTCATAATTGGCCCCATATCGACTTCGTTAAACGTCGTCAACATTGCAGCGTTTTGCTGAGCTTCAACCAACCGCTTAGCAACGCTTGCTCGCAGCCGCGTCATTGGTACACGGCGCTCTACTCGCTCTCCTGTGGGAATATCATCTTCACTGGCTGGTGCCGCTGGGCTGGCAGCTGGTGCAGGGCTATCCGCAGCCGGCGCACTCGCTTTTCCACTAGACACTGGCTTTGCAATCGCCTGAGCAACGTCTTCTTTTGTTATTCGGCCATCTCTGCCAGTACCCGTAATTGCACTGATTTCAATATTCGACTCCAACGCCATTTTCTTAGCTGCCGGACTCGCAAATTGGTCCCCGGCCTCTGTATCCGCTGTCGCCGCAACGGATTCTGGCCCAGAGGTACCTGCCCCCTGTTGACCTGGCTGAAAATGGGCGATGACCTCTTCTGAAAGTACCGTTTCGCCTTCAGGCTTAACAATCGCTTCTAGCACGCCATCTTCTGGCGCGTAAACTTCTATTACAACTTTGTCTGTTTCTATATCTACTAGCAGATCATCTCTGGCGACAAATGCACCTGGTTGATGATGCCACTGTGCAACACTGCCATCGGCAATGGATTCCGGAAATGTTGGTGCTTTAATTTCCATAATTACTTCCCGCTATCCTCGTCGTCTGAAGTTTCGCCAACCAAGGCTGACTGAACTAATTTTTGTTGTTGTTCTATGTGCACGCTTGCATAACCTACTGCGGGCGCTGCAAACGCTGTGCGACCGGCATATTGCAATGGCAAGCCAGGCGCATCTCGTTTCATAACTCGGCGTAAATGGTGCTGAATTGCATACCATGCGCCTTGGTTCATTGGCTCTTCTTGGCACCAAACTACTCGGTCGAGATTTGGGTACCGATTAAATTCTTCGCTGAATGCTTTTTGCGGAAATGGGTAAAGTTGCTCGATGCGAACCAGCGCAACATTCTCCAAACCAGCCTCTTCACGTGCTTCGTAAAGATCGAAGTAAACCTTACCGCTGCATAGAACCAAGCGATCTATCTTCTTAACGTCAGTATCAGCTGTCTCGCCAATAACGTTTTGGAACTCGCCTTCACAAAGATCTTCCAAGCTAGACACTGCTAGCTTGTGACGTAACAAACTCTTTGGAGTCATCGCAATCAGCGGTTTACGTGTAGGCCTGATAGCCTGACGGCGTAACATATGAAAGACCTGGGCTGGTGTAGATGGAACACAAATTTGCATATTGTGCTCGGCACACATCTGCAAAAAACGCTCAAGTCGTGCTGATGAGTGTTCAGGGCCAGCGCCTTCCATGCCGTGGGGTAGAAGCATAGTCAAACCGCATAACCGCGACCACTTGGTTTCACCAGAACTAATAAACTGGTCGATTACCACCTGGGCACCGTTCGCAAAATCACCAAACTGCGCCTCCCAAACAACAAGAGTATTGGGCGCAGTAGTGGCATAACCGTATTCAAATGCTAACACCGCTTCTTCAGAGAGGAGTGAGTCGTACAAATCGAAAGTCACATCTTCACGCAAGAGATTCAGAGGAATAATGCGCTTGCCGTCCTTTTGATTAAACAGCGCAGCATGGCGGTGAGAGAATGTGCCAACCCCCACATCCTGACCCGTCAACCTAACCGGATAACCTTCTTCAACCAAAGTTGCGTAAGCCATGACTTCCGCCATACCCCAGTTAACTGGCATCGCGCCAGCGGCCATGCGATGCCTGTCTTCCATAATTTTGCTGACTTGGCGGTGCACTACAAAACCGTCCGGAAGCTTCTCCATTTTGTGCATGGTTTCTTGGAAATCAGCTACCGCAACGGTTGTATCTGCAGGTGCATCCCAATCGAACCCTAGGTACGGATTCCAGTTAACAAAAAACTTGCTGTCTGGCTCTTGCACCAAACTCAAGGCAACACTCTTGCCGCCTTCGAGGGTGTCTCTATAGCCTTCAGTCATGCTATCGATTTCACTTTGCTCGACCACTGCATCTTCAACCATCTTTTCGCCATAAATACTGCAAACGGTTTTCTGCGTGCGTATTTTTTGGTACATCATCGGCTGAGTTTTCATCGGCTCTTCGGCTTCGTTATGGCCTCTACGCCGATAACAAATCAGATCAATGACCACATCTTTGCGGAATTCCATACGGTAATCGGCAGCCAGCTGAGTGGCGAATATAACTGCTTCTGGATCATCTCCATTAACATGCAAAATCGGCGCCTGAACCATCTTCGCCACTTCAGTACAGTACTCTGTAGAGCGTGCGTCGATTTGTCTGTGGGTGGTAAAACCAATCTGGTTATTCACAATGATATGTACGCTACCACCGGTTTTGAAACCGCGAGTCTGAGACATTTGAAATGTCTCCATGACCACACCTTGCCCAGCAAAAGCGGCATCACCATGGATAATAATGGGCACAACGGTATCGCCTTGATAGTCGCGTCGACGGTCTTGACGTGCACGCACAGACCCCTCAACAACAGGGTTAGCGATTTCCAAATGAGACGGGTTAAAGGCCAATGCTAGGTGCATTTCACCGCCTGGCGTCATCACATTTGATGAAAAACCTTGGTGATACTTAACGTCACCTGAGCCATGATCGCTGTGCACACGGCCGTCGAATTCATCAAACAAGTCACCTGGATTTTTACCAAGCACGTTCACCAATACATTTAGACGACCTCGGTGAGCCATAGCGATCACCGACTCGTGCACACCGTGCCCTCCCAAACGCTGCAACAATTCATGCAACATCGGGATCAGACTTTCGCCACCTTCAAGACCAAACCTTTTGGTTCCGGGGTAGCGACGGTGCAGATACTTTTCTAAGCCCTCAGCGGCAACTAGGCGTTCCAAAATACGATGCTTCTGTGTGGCATCAAAATTAGAACGACCGCGGCCACTTTCCAAACGCTGCTGCACCCAAAGTTGCTCAGCAGCATCAACAATGTGCATATACTCTGCACCAATCGAGCCGCAATATGTCTGTTCTAGCGCATCAACCAAATCACGCAACTTGGCACTACCGTCGCCATAGTGAAAAGACCCCGTTTGATAAGTTTCATCTAAATGCGCGGGAGATAAATGATGGTAACCCAACTCTAAAATAGGCGTTGGCGGACGTTCCATCATACCCAGCGGATCGATGTTGGCTTTTTTGTGGCCCCGGTGCCGGTAGGCTGCAATAAGATCTTGAACACGCATTTGGCGTGTTTCGTGTTCATTTGAAATCTGTGTGGAGACTTTTTCTGGGCGCGCTTTGAGCCGGTTGCGACCTAAACGTTCAAAGTGTTGAACTACTGTGGAGTGTGGAGTATCCGGCCCAATTGTGCCGTCGAGCATTGGCAAGGTGTCGAAATAGCTCCGCCACATCTCTGGCACTGAGCTAGGGTCTTCAAGATAATTTTCGTACAACCCTTCAATATAGGCTGCGTTTTGCCCACCTAAATGTGAGCTGCGCAACATTCGTTGCATGAATCCTTCGGTCAATTTCTTCCTCTTCTGCGCCGACAATTAGCGCCATAGTGGACTGCGAGACAGTAACCATTGAGTTTAGGGCTCTAACCAAGCCCTACTCTACACTGGCCGATCAAGAAACTTTGGTTAGTCAAGGTTCTCCTTATCGGCTTTGCTATCCGAACTTCTTTTAGTCGTTTTTTAGTACTTCTCTTAGTACTTCTGACTAGTACTTCTGACTAGTACTTTTAACTAGTCTTCTGGCTAATACTTTTCTCTGGGAGCTTACAGCTACTAAGTACCGTGCTGCATCAACATCGTGCGAATCTTACCAATCGCTCGCGTTGGGTTTAGACCTTTTGGACATACGCTTACGCAGTTCATAATGCCGCGACATCTGAACACACTGAACGGGTCATCTAAGTTCGAAAGGCGTTCTTGCGTTGCAGTATCTCGAGTATCTGCTAAAAAACGATAAGCTTGCAGCAATCCAGCAGGGCCAATGAACTTGTCTGGGTTCCACCAAAATGAAGGACATGATGTGGAGCAACAAGCACACAAAATACACTCATACAGACCATCCAGCTTTTCTCGGTCTTCAGGAGACTGTAACCGCTCTTGAGAAGGCGCAGGCTCTTTGTTTACCAAGTACGGTTGCACCTTAGCGTACTGATCATAAAACTGAGTCATATCAACGACTAAGTCACGCACTACCGGCAAACCTGGCAATGGCCTAAGCACTAGCTTGTTCCGCTTCACTACTTCTGAAACTGGTGTAATGCACGCCAGACCATTCTTACCGTTCATATTGATACCATCCGAACCACAAACCCCTTCACGGCAGCTGCGGCGGAAGCTCAAAGTTGGATCAACATCTTTCATTAAGTGAAGAACGTCCAAAACCATCAAGTCCTTACCCTCGGGTAAGTCCACTTCTACATCCCGCATTACCGGCACTTCGTCGATATCGGGGTTATAACGATAAACACTTACTTTCATTGTTTATTACCTAATTTTAAAATTGCGTTCTAGCTATTGCTTTGTCTAGTAAACCCGAGCTTTAGGCTCGAAGGCTTCCATAGTATTTGGCGCGAAGTTTACTTCACGTTTACTCACACGCTTACCATCGGCGTAGTACATAGAATGATGTAACCAATTCTCATCATCGCGATCTTGGAAATCATCGCGCGCATGAGCGCCTCGGCTTTCCTTACGGTGCTCTGCTGCGACGGCAGTTGCCTCCGCTACTTCTAGCAAATTATCTAGCTCTAATGCTTCTAAGCGTGCTGTATTGAAGGCATTTGACTTGTCCGTCAAATGCGCCTGACCAATCCGCTCACGCAGATCAGAAAGCGACTTCATACCTTCTTGCATATTCTTTTCTGTACGGAATACGCCAAAGCTATTTTGCATAGTAGTCTGTAGCTCTTTCTTCAGATCGAAGATAGATTCACCGCTGGTAGATTCATTCCAACGATTCAGGCGTTCCATTGAAGCCTCGATATCAGACTCACTGGCATCTCTGTAGCTTACCCCTTGGCGCATAACTTCTTCGATATGCATACCTGCGGCACGACCAAATACCACCAAATCTAATAACGAGTTACCGCCTAAGCGATTCGCGCCGTGGACTGATACACAAGCTGCTTCGCCTGCGGCATACAAGCCTTCCACAGAAACATCTTCGCCCTGAGCATTTTGGGTGAGTGCCTGACCGCTAACCTGAGTTGGAATGCCACCCATCATATAATGGCAGGTAGGAACAACTGGAATAGGTTCTTTTACTGGATCAACGTGAGCAAAAGTTCTTGAGAGCTCTAGGATGCCCGGCAAACGACTGTTCAAAACATCTTCGCCTAAGTGATCTAGCTTCAACATGACATGATCGCCATCAGGGCCACAGCCTCGGCCTTCGAGAATTTCAATGACCATAGATCGTGCAACAACATCGCGACCAGCAAGATCCTTAGCGGTTGGCGCATAGCGCTCCATAAATCTTTCGCCATCTTTATTAATGAGGTATCCACCCTCACCGCGACAACCTTCTGTGACCAGTGTTCCTGCACCAGCAATACCGGTTGGGTGGAACTGCCACATTTCCATATCTTGAACGGGGACACCTGCACGCAGAGCCATACCAATGCCGTCACCAGTACACATCAACGCGTTAGTAGTAGATGCATAAATACGCCCTGCGCCACCTGTTGCAACAACCGTTGCGCGAGAGCTGACGTGAACGAGTTCACCAGTTTCAATGCAGATGGCAATAACACCAACAATTACACCATCTTGATTCTTTATCATATCAACAGCGAACCATTCGTTCAGAAAGGTTGTGTTGGCCTTAACATTGGCTTGAAACAAAGTGTGCAGTAATGCATGACCGGTTCGATCAGCCGCTGCACAAGTACGCGCTGCCTGAGTCGGATCATCGGGACCTTTAGATTGACCACCAAAAGGACGCTGATAAATACGGCCTTCCGCAGTACGCGAAAAAGGCAAACCCATATGTTCTAGCTCGAAGACCGCTTGCGGCCCTTCTGAACACATATATTCAATCGCATCTTGGTCGCCAATGTAATCCGACCCTTTGACGGTGTCATACATGTGCCAACGCCAATCATCATTGGGGTCATCACTGGCAATAGCGCACGTAATGCCACCTTGAGCCGACACTGTGTGCGAACGAGTTGGAAATACTTTGCTGATTACAGCAGTCTTCAACCCTGATTGAGCAAGCTGTAGCGATGCACGCAATCCGGAACCACCGCCACCCACGATTAGCCCGTCGAACTCCATTTTACGAATTTGAGACATTAAAACTTCCTAAAATTGCCAGACTAGACGGAATGCCCAGACCAGATAGATAAATAGTGCGAGTAAGCACGCTGCTTGATACGCAAAACGAATAACCGTGGAGTAGCTACCTACGTGAGCTTCGAGTAGATAATCTGTACCAATTGTCCACATGCCAATCCAAGCATGAGCGACGGTAGACAGGACCGCCAAAGTACTAGCAATCTGCATAGGTGCGCTAGAGAAAAAGCCCACTAGAATGGTGTAAGTCATCTCTGGGGTGAGCAAGAAAAAGCCCAGAACCCAAACTGTGTAAATAGTTAAGATAACCGCCGTAGCGCGTTGTACTACGTAATCTGACAAGCCGCTGCGGGTAAGGTTTAGTACCTGAGTTACCATAATACAACTCCTATTGCGCCCGTAACGATGAGAGTTAAAACAATGACTGCGATGGATCCAAAATATGCAGCTCCTACGGTATCACCCACGTGAAAATCCATGAGTAAGTGCTTGAGACCTGCAATTATGTGAAACGTCAGTGTTGCAATAAGACCAAGCAATATGAACATGCCTAGGGGCTGGGCAACGAGCACCTTTGCTGCCGCAAAGCCTTGCTCTGACGAGGTCGCCAAATCTAATGCGTAGAGGGCAAATGCCACACCCACAAACAACATAACGCCGGTAATACGGTGCGTAATGGACACTATTGCGGCCAATGGAAAACTGAACACAAGCAGGTTCAAGTTGACAGGTCTATCTGTCTTCATTCTCTCTATCCCAAAATTAGTAAACGAAACATGTACAGTGAGTTGCTCTCGATGTAATCGGAGACTCTAATCCGCCGCTGCACAGCGACCGGCGGGGTATTTTAGTAGGCTAAGGCGGCAAAGCCAAGCCATGTCACAAGAAAGTAGCAACAAACTGCCACTTTATTTCGCGCTGGCGCATAATCACAGCAATCCGCAACACACAAGTTTCAACCTAAAGGTGACATTGGATAGGGTCAAAATCTAGATCCACAGCTACCGGGAGTAAATAAAGTCCAACAAATTTTGCGAAAAGCGCAAACTAGTGAGTTGTCAAACTGGAAAATCAGTTCAGTTTCGTCAATCATTAGCGGCTTGCAGTTTTTTCACCTGCACAAAAAACAGAACATCACTGCAAGCAACGTATATGCTCACTGTTACGCGCCAAAATAAAACCAATATTGCGCGGATCAACAATTAGAATTAGCCCTGCAACCTTATGCAGAGCATCAAATGGAAAGAACAATGGCCGATCAGACAACCAAACACGCAACCCTCGCAATAGACGGAGTAGATGCGCCCATCGATCTACCCATCTATTCCGGCAGCCTAGGTCCAGATGTCATCGACGTAGGCAAGTTGACCAGCCAAGGATATTTCACCTATGACCCTGGCTTTGTATCCACTGCGGCATGTGAGTCTGGTATTACTTACATCGACGGTGATCAGGGCATATTGCTGCACAGGGGCTACCCTATCGACCAGTTGGCGGAAAAGTCAGATTACCTGGAACTATGCTACTTGCTCCTAAACGACGAGCTCCCAGCGAAGAAAGACAAAGAAGAATTTGTAAATACGATCAAAAATCACACAATGGTGAATGAGCAACTAAGGACGTTTTTCCAAGGTTTTCGTCCGGACGCCCACCCAATGGCTATTATGTGCGGTGTAGTTGGCGCTCTCTCGGCGTTCTATCATGACTCATTAGACATCGATAATGCAGAACATCGCAAAATCACTGCTCACCGACTAATAGCTAAAATGCCCACTTTGGCTGCAATGAGCTACAAGCACTCCCAAGGCCAGCCATTCGTCTACCCACGCAACGACATGGGCTACGCAGAGAACTTCCTGCATATGATGTTTGCTACCCCCTGTGAAGAGTACAAAGTCAGCCCCACGCTTGCGCGAGCAATGGATCGTATTTTCCTACTGCACGCAGACCACGAACAAAACGCCTCGACCTCTACTGTGCGTTTGGCAGGCTCAACAGGCGCAAACCCTTTTGCCAGTGTTGCTGCTGGTATAGCGGCCCTTTGGGGACCATCACACGGCGGCGCTAACGAAGCCGTATTAAACATGCTCGATGAAATCGGCAGCGTAGAAAACATTCCTGAATACATTCGCAAAGCTAAAGACAAGAACGATCCCTTCAGAATTATGGGCTTTGGCCACCGGGTGTATAAGAACTATGACCCGCGTGCCACAGTGATGCAGCAGACCTGCCACGAAGTGTTAGAGGAACTGGGCGTAGAGAACGATCCTATTTTGGCTATGGCTCGAGAGCTCGAACGTATTGCGCTGGAAGACGAATACTTTGTAGAAAAGCGTTTGTATCCGAATGTGGACTTCTACTCAGGCATTATCTTGAAAGCGATCGGCATTCCGGTAGAAATGTTCACCGTGATCTTTGCCACAGGGCGAACACCAGGTTGGATTGCTCATTGGAACGAAATGATAGGCAGTGCGTACAAAATTGGACGCCCTCGTCAGTTATATACCGGCAGCCCCAAGCGAGATTTCGTGGAAGTGGACAAACGCTAAAAGCTCTGCCAATAAGTTCTTAGAAGCCAGTTAACCGGGCGGCAAGCAGCCGCCCGCAAGCTCTTGATCTATATTCTTGAGAAGCTCTATATCTACGTTCTTGCAGTAAATCTGCGCAATAAACTAGAAGTATCCCAACGCCCACCACCCATTTCCTGTACGTCAGCATAAAACTGATCCACCAAAGCAGTCATTGGTAGCCGTGCATCCAGCGACCTTCCCGCTGCCAACGCTATAGACAAATCTTTGCGCATCCAATCAACGGCAAAGCCAAACTCGTATTCATCTTCAGCCATAGTGCTGGCTCTATTATTCATCTGCCAAGACTGGGCAGCACCTTGCGAGATAACATCGACCACCTTGCCAACATCCAAACCAGCTTGCTGAGCAAAATGCACCCCTTCAGACAGCCCTTGGAGTACCCCTGCAATACAGATCTGATTGACCATCTTTGTCAATTGCCCAGCACCCGCAGGCCCCATCAATGAGTACTTTTTTGCGTAAGCTTCAAAATACTCGCCTACTCTTTTGAAGTTGTCTTCACTGCCACCTACCATAACGGTAAGCGCACCATTTTCGGCCCCAGCCTGCCCACCTGAAACCGGCGCATCCAAGAAGGCTAAGTCGCGCTCCTGGCATGCTGAACTCAGCTCAAGTGCTAGATCTTGCGACGCTGTGGTGTGATCAACCAACAACGCACCGGAATTCATACCACTTAGCACGCCATCGCCACCCATAACGACTTGGCGAACATCATCGTCATTACCTACACAGACAAATACAACTTCAGCTCCTTGGGCGGCCAAAGCCGGGGTTGCACACCGAGCAACATGCACGTTTTGCGCCGCTGCTTCGGCATATTCGGCGCACCATAACTCTGCCTTTGCGCTTGTACGGTTATACACATTGACGGAATAGCCGGCGCGCACTAAATGCCCTGCCATTGGGAAACCCATAACTCCCAAGCCAATAAATGCCACCTGCCCTTTTTGTTCTGCCATAGCAGACTTCCCCTTTAAATTTTAATCAGTAACCATAAACTATGGATCAAACTTTCTGCGACAAATTCATAGCGGTACAATGCGCCTTTAGCGATTCCAGAAACATACAGGAATCTAAACGTCGGAGAAAAAATCGACGTATAGTATAAGGAAATATTTGAGTACCAACATGCCCGAACTTCGAGATCTACCTGCCGTAGACAGCCTGCTCCAAGCGCCCGAACTAACAAATCTGCTTGATGAGTATGGTTTGCAAACTGTGAAGCAAACCATTCGCGCACTACAACAAAGTATGCGAGAAAATAAGCAGGTGCCCGAGTGGGCTATTACACCTGTAGGTTATAATGAGGCCATAAAGGATCAGCTAGGCAAAGTTGGTTACACGCCCATCTTCAATCTGACTGGCACAATTATTCACACGAACTTGGGTCGCGCACTACTCAGCAAAGAACTATGGCGTAATATCGAACCTCTGATCACACGCCCCATGAACCTAGAATACGATATTGACGCAGGCCGTCGCGGAGATCGCGATGCAATTGTTGAACAACGCATCTGTAGCTTAACTGGGTGCGAAGCGGCGACCATAGTCAATAACAACGCGGCAGCGTTAATGATCGTACTGAACACCTTTGCCTTAAACAAAGAAGTACCTGTGTCTCGTGGTGAGTTAGTAGAAATTGGCGGTAGCTTTCGCCTGCCAGAACTGATGAGTCGATCTGGTTGCACACTGCTGGAGATAGGCACAACAAACCGCACGCGAGCAGCAGATTTCGAAGCAGTACTTGATCGCGCAGCCATGCTGCTAAAAATCCACCCGAGCAATTTCTATATCCAAGGTTTTACCGAATCTGTTGGCCCCGCCGACCTCGCCAGAATGTCCAAAGCCAGCGGTGTGCCCAGCTGCATAGATTTAGGTAGCGGTAGCTTGGTGGACCTCACCCATTGGGGTTTGCCCGCAGAGCCAACGCCCCAGCAAGTTTTGGCTGAAGGCATAGACCTTGTGACCTTTAGCGGAGATAAGTTACTCGGGGGTGTACAGTCGGGCATTATCGCCGGCAAGAGCGAGCTCATAGAGCAGATTCGCAAAAACCCAATGAAACGCGCCATGCGAGCTGACAAAATTACTTTGGCGGTATTAGAGGCTACTTTAAAGCTTTACGAAAACCCCGAATCTCTACATAAGCACTTACCCTTACTGCGCACTCTACAACTCACTGATCTAGAGTTGCACAAAAGGGCTGAACGAATTTGTGCTAGCTTACCAACCGCCTACACAAGCGAAACTGTTCCCAGCGAAGTACAAATAGGTAGCGGCGCGCTACCTGATCAAACCATAGGAAGCATTGCGGTGAAAGTCACCCACCCAACACTAAGCCCTGACAATATAGCCAAAGCGTTACGAGCTTTAGATACGCCTGTAGTAGGTAGAATTAGAGACGATAGTATTTTGTTAGACATGCGCGGTGCTGATCATATTGACGAGTTGTGCAATCAACTAAGTAGCATGCCCTTATGATCATCACCCTTGCAGGCCATGTAGATCACGGCAAAACATCTTTGGTCAAAGCACTCACCGGGGTAGAAACAGATCGCCTCAAAGAGGAGAAAAAACGCGGACTAACCATAGACTTAGGCTTTGCCTATATCGACGAAGGCAACATTGGTTTCGTCGATGTACCTGGTCACCATAAATTTATTCACAACATGGTCGCTGGTGTCGCAAGCCATCAACATGCCCTAATGGTTATCGCCGCCGATGACGGACCCATGCCACAAAGCCGCGAACATCTCGAGATATTACGTTTGATAGGCGTGAGGGAAGGTACAATTGCGCTCACCAAATGTGACAGAGCCAGCCCTGATCGAATAAAAGAATGCCTCGGGGAAATCGAAGATTTAGTTGGGGCTAGCTTTTTGGCGGAGGCCAAAGTCTTCCAGACCTCAATAGAAAATCCAGAAAGCACTGCAACTTTGTTGGCTCATCTGCGCGGCAGCGCAAACCCCGATAAAGTCGAGAAGAATCAAAAGCCATTTAGAATAGCTATTGATAGGTCTTTTACGGTGAAAGGCGCGGGACTTGTGATTACCGGTACAGTACACAGTGGCACTGTAGAGGTAGATCAGCAGTTAACCCACTACCCTAGCGGCAAAAAAATACGTGTTCGCAGTATTCGCGCACAAGATAAGGCGGTAACACAGTCTATGTCTGGCGACCGGTGTGCACTGAACATTACTGGCATTGATGAAGTTGATCGAGGCGACTGGATTATTCAGCAACCTAGCCAAGGTTACAAAAACCTGACAATCGAACTAGAAGCGAATAAAGATTTCCCAAGGGCCATTAAAAATTGGACGCCCATACACATTTATCACGCTACGAGTCACAGCACCGGCAGGATAGCTGCTGTGCGGCAACTGGATGCCAACCGATTCATCGCAGATATCCTCAGCGAAGAATCATTGGCCTGTCATCAGGGCGACAGACTTGTTTTACGTGATCAAAGCCTAGATTTAACACTAGGTGGCGGCAAAGTAATTTATGCAGACAATGACCAGCAACGCCGACGCAGCGACCCAAAACGTCTAAATAAACTGAAAGCACATACAAACTATGACGCCGAGCAATGTCTGGCTCAATTATTGGAACAGGGGCCAACTGACCTAAAAGAATTTGGCGATTTTTGGCATCTAAATGAGACCACCCTCCTAGGATTAACAGGCCAACGAAATCTACGCCAAGTGGGTGACACGGCAATCGCTGACAAATATTGGTTGGAGCTGAAAAGTTCCGTTACCAACCTACTAGCAGATGTTAAGGACGCTCAAGGTGTTAAAGAAAATCACTTTGAGCAAGTACCCAGCCTTTTCAGGCAGGCGCTGTTAAATGAGTTAGTCAGTGAAAACACACTGGAATACACCGGCGGGGAATACAAGTTACAGGGCGCAAAAATTGACCTACCGGCCCCACTAGCTGATCTGTGGGGGCGATTAGAAAACGTATTAGATGCTAAACAGCCGCCCAGCACTGGCGACCTGTCCAAATCAATGCAGAAGCCGCAGCAAGAACTAGAGCGCAGCATGAACGAATTGGTGAGAAGAGGGTTGCTGGTAAATATTGCCAACCACCGCTACTACCTACCCAAACAACTAAAAGAATTAGCGCAAGATATTAGAGAACTGGCGGCAAACAATACTGTAACCAATGCTTTTACGGTAAGGGAGTTTAGAGACCACACAGGAATAGGCAGAAATGTTGCTATAGACGTACTGGAATATTTCGACGGCAAAGGCTACACACGCCGACAAGAAAACCAACGCATTGTTACGGGCACTTACCCAAAACAATAAAGGCAACTTACAAGAGACGATTGAATAAGAGGTGAGCAATGAGTGACACACGACTATGGGCAGATGATCCAAGCCTACAAAGAAAAGCAATGAACATTACATTTCGCGGCAACGAATTCACCGCAAACCTCGTAGCACCTGCAGCTGAACAAGGCCCGCGACCCTTGGTGATAGTGATACATAACTACCAAGGGCTTAAATCGTTTGATGTTGACGTTGCTGAATATCTCGCAAGAGTCGGTTTTGTTGGGCTGGCCATAGATATGTACGGCGCGGACGTTCCTATGGATGAACGCGACTTCCCAACTGACCCGGAGAAGATACAAGGTTTTCAAAACAAGTGTTTTAAGGGCATGGTGCGTTTGGATCATGACCACGAGTACTTTCGCGGGTTACTCGGCGCATGGATTGAAGCAGGACTCGCAGAACCTTCAGTCGAGACAGATACCCCACCCGCCGCTATCGGCTACTGCTTTGGGGGTATGGCCGTTATAGAAGGTGTTCGCGGAGGACTCAACCTATCCGGTGTTGTGTCCTTTCATGGCCTTCTACAAACAGGAGAAGATCCAAATCCTGCTCATTATGGAGCGCAGCGACCAGCACTAAAGCTCTGCCCAAATAATTACAATACAAAGACGGTAGTCGTTATCGAAAACGGCGCCGACGATCACCTAGTATCCGATGAGAGCAAACAGCGCTTTTTCGCGGAAATGGATGAGGCTGGTGTCGATTGGAGCTTCCACCATCACGCTAAAACCCCACACGGGTTTGCACTTCCACCTCGCCTTGGACCTCCAGGGCGACTACATGAGGCAGCGGACAGGCGCTCAACGCAAAACATGCTGAGTCTATTCAAAGAATTATTCCCTCACGTGGTACAAAACCCAGTGACCAACAACGCCTCAGGGACACGTATACCGGTGTAAACCCAGCCCCAAAAAACGCAATGAGCAACTGCGCCGCCATCGCAAAGAATCAATTTCGGTAGCGGGCCTGTGGTACGCGATGGCAACTAATATACTATCTATGCCTAAATTTTGAAGATATTGGGCATAGAATCTTTCAAGCTCTCTAAGTGATATCAGAGGCCTTATCGACGTCAAAGATAATCTTCACTAGAGTTCCAATAAAGCTCCAATAGAACTAAAACAAGGACCACCAATCCATGCGCCAAATAGTTTTCGTAATAAGTATGCTCTTAACCAGCAGTATCTTCGCTGCAACCGTTCCCAGTCCCACTGGACTCTGGAATACCTTTGATGAAAGCGGCAGCTTGCTTTCAACTGTTGATGTTCAAATCAAAGCAGCTGAACTATATGGCCACATCGTCGCCGTACATACTGGTGGCGAGGAAAACCCGGTCTGCGACCAATGCAAGGGCGAGTTATTCGGTAAACCACTTATTGGCATGCAGATTATTAACGGCCTCACGCTGAAAAAGAGCGTATGGCAAAAAGGCAGCGTATTTGATCCGAAAACTGGAAACAGCTATCGCGCTAAGGTTTGGGTGGACGATGACAAGCTTTTAGTGCGTGGTTACGTCGGCTTTCTGTACCAAACTCAGTATTGGGAAAAAGCTACAGAGTAGATCGTGCGGATACCTGCATAAACAAACTAAGCCGCAACACCAGCATTTTGCCATCACCAAGAGCTTGAAATTCGCGTCTTTTAGCCGTGAAAAGTAGCCTGTGGAATATGAATATAGCCAAGCTCGGCCTCTTCCGCGTACAATCTTCCGTGGAAGAGCGTCGATCCCGGTGGATCGCGCGGCCTTCAAAGCCGTTGAGGTGCGAATACGTGCCTGGTGGGTTCGACTCCTACCTCTTCCGCCATATAGAGCACCTAAGCCCATGATATTATGGGCTTTTTATGCGCGAGACTTTCTTGACCATCAAAACGACCATCAATATTATTATTGATTGGTTGACCGTCCAGAACACCCACTATCGCCAGCTGCCAACGCCCTACTACTCTTTTGTTACCTGGCTCGCCGAGGCTACGCGGTGGATACGCCAGCACGGTTAGAGCACACCAACGCCAGCGGCATCCTGGAATAATCTACCAGGGGCACAGACTCGATCGATTGGGCAGGGAGAATCGCCAAAATCGGTGACTAGCCGAACGCTGCAGTGGCGCGACACCCCTTTCCAGAAGCCCTCAGAGTACCTTGGAGGAGCATTGAGCCTTTTGACATACCCTGTAGTCTGTTCGAAGTTCGAGCCCTGTGACGCATTCTGGACCCTTGAAGCCTGGTGTACATCGACTGCTTCCCAAGGCCGTCATTTTTGAAGCGGCGATCACCAAGGCCCTCCCCAACCGAAAAGCACTAATCTGCTCAATGAGTGCAGTGGAGCACGGTGGTGACAACGCAGCATACGAGGGCTTCTTCGACATGCTGATACAGAAGGCAACTCATCACATGAAGTATCCGACCTTGGACAGTGCCACGGCCAACGTGATTCACTACATCAAGTGAACCCATAATCGTCGTATCCGGTGAGGTGTCGCGAGGTAGACCTGAGGGGCACACAGGCGATTCAAAAACGCCCGTGGAGATGGGGCAGAACCCCTTCTTTAAATCATGAGAATAAGAACGAGGAGAATAAGTCGTTTAAGCCGCACCTCCCTGAGAACGCAAAAAATTTTGTTAGTGGGATATTTTGTGATAGGCGTCTGATACGTGACATGCGTACCCTAGTTTAGGCTTGGACCTGATTTCATGATATCTGGCATTGGCGTTTCCCTACCAAAACATTACCTCCACAGACTTCTTCTAACAAGAAACGCCAATCAGCATGCTTTTGCAATCCAGGGTAAATGTGGTCTATATTTACTATCCTCCCCGTCTTGCCTTCTCCCGCCGAGATAGGTTCGCTATGCCGCGGCAACCGCTCTCGCAATTTCTCCCCAACGATTTATGTTAGAGGGATTTCGGTGTATGTCCTCAGCAGCAAGGTAGGTCACAACACGACTCGCTATGCCTTGGTATCGTGCAAGGAGGGCGTCTGCCATATCATCCCATTTAGCCTCGACAGCAAAATGCGCCAGCATTTCATCACTGATTGTATTCGCTAACCCTGCTATGTCACCCTGTTTCATTAACGCGCCAAGTTTAGGCGTCGTGCCTTCGAAGCCAAGGTCATCAAATTGGTAAGCGTAGTTTGGCGTAGAACCGTAGAATGCAATTTGAGTTCTGGCTCGCTGAAGCATGACCGCACGTTCTTCTCGCGTATCACCAGGGATCGCAAACACCGGCACTATGAGATCGACGTCCAATAAAGTCCGGCCAGCTTTGGTTGCCCCGGCTGTGACATCAGGAATAAGGCGATTTTGTAGATAGTGCAAAGAGTGCATCGGATGCACATGCACGCCATCGCAGAGTTCGCCGGCAACACGGCACATGAAAGGCCCCACTGCCGAGATATCAATTTTGATGTCTTCGAACTCGTGACGACCGGGCGACCATTGAGAGGGAAGCAAACTCAGATTGTAGTAGGGCCCCTCGTGATGAAGTTTTTCTTCCTGACGAAATGCTCTTAAACAAGCATGAACCGCAGAAACATAGTCGCGCATCTGCGGCGCTGGTTTGTGGAACTGACTGGCATAGCGGCGCTCAACGTGACCTTTTACCTGACTACCCAACCCAAGCCTGAATCGACCTCCAGTGTTCTCAGCTAACTCCCAAGCTATTTGAGCACTCATCATCGGACTACGCGGAAAGGCAACTGCAATACCGGTGCCAAACTCTAGAGATTTTGTGGCCATGGCAGCCGAGGCAATCATCATCCAGGGGACCTTGGCTGCTTCAGTGAACAACATCCCGCAGAAGCCTTGCTGTTCTAATTGCTGGGCGATCTCAGCACTTTGTGACCAGTTTAACCCGCCAGTCATTAAATCAAATTTCATAAATCCCCTTGTAGACTATTTACCCCATTGAATAGCTCCAATAATGCTGGGGCCAGAGTAAAGTGACAAAGTACGCTCGCTGCCGATGCGAGTATGCCCCAACCACGTTATACTTTCTAATCAGTTTTAGCATTGAAGAACGCAGCTGCTTTCGACCAGAGGCTTATAAAACAGGCATAAACCGTAGCCATCCATCCACAGCACATAGATCCGGTCAAGTCCTCTGCCATGGAACACAAACATTTGGCCAGAGGCCTGATTCGCAGCAAGCGAGGTCTAGACAAGCCCCCCAAACTATCAAACACCTTGCGCATATAGGTGATGCCGGAAACAAGCCAGAGCGCACTGCCGCCAGCACCAAAGTAGCGGAACCCATCTCGCTTCAGGCAAAAAACGTGGGTTTTGGTGAAATATCATCACTGCCCTTGATCGCCCGCGCCAAGCGCTCAGTCATAGGCGCCCGCAGCGTGTTATTGTCCTGCTGGTTGTGGCTTTCAGGGGGATCGCTCTTCAGACCAAACAATTCAACTCCGGCATACCCCCGATAAATCGTCAGGCGCGTCTCTTCAGCTATCAGGGTGGGCATCCGCAAAGGTTTGCTCACATGCAAAATACCGTTCAGTTGGTCTTCTTCGACTAATATCTCACTACGTACCTTGGCTTTCGGATCTGCAGGCAGGAACTCAAAAAAGAGATTTCCCTCCGAGACGCTCCGACAACTTCCGATGAAAATATTGAAGTGCTGGCTCATTGCGTCCAAAAATTAGATTCTCTTTTCTAACAGAAAAATCTTTTTGCATACTTGTCGCCAACGGAAAGTCCTCTCCCAATACTGTGCCCATAAGCAGGTCCATATTCTTTTGCCAATAACGTCTGGCTGACCTCCCCCCAATAATCCAGGCCAATTAAAACTAGAAGATTCTGGCAAAATCACGATAGCAGAGGAGTGATTTTGTGAAGAAGACGAAGTACAGCGAAGAGCAGATTGCGTTTGCTTTGCGGCAGGCGGAGACAGGCACCAGGGTCTCAGAAGTCTGCCGCAAGATGGGGATTTCTGAAGCGACTTTCTACAACTGGAAGAAGAAGTATGGCGGGCTTGGCGTATCGGAGCTGCGGCGACTGAAGCAGCTTGAAGAGGAGAATACGCGCCTGAAGCGGATGGTCGCGGATCTCAGCCTCGACAAGCAGATGCTGCAGGATGTACTGACAAAAAAGCTCTAAAGCCAGCCAGAAAGCGACAGTTGGTTGATTTTCTGCGTGATTCCTATCGAGTCGCCACCCGACGAGCCTGCCGAGTGTTGCTCACGCACAGGACAGCCTATGAGTATTAGTCCTGCAAGGACCCGGATACGGCCCTTCGAGAACGGATCAAAGAGATCGCGGCAGCCCGGGTCAGATATGGCTACCAACGGATTCACGTTCTTTTGCGACGGGAAGGCTGGCTCGTCAATCACAAGAAGGTCCACAGAATATACTGCGAGGAAGGATTAAACCTGCGACGACGTAGACCCAGACGCCATGTTGCCGCAGCTCGGCGCATGGAGCGACCAGAATCGGTCACGGTGGACCAGTGTTGGAGCATGGATTTTGTTGCCGACAACCTGTTTGACGGGGCGCGTATTCGGGCGTTAACTATAGTCGACAATTTTAGTCGTGAGTGTCTGGCGATTCATGTTGACAAAGGCATTCGGGGAGAGCATGTGGTTAGCCTGCTTGAGCTGATTGGCGATGCACATGGCCGCATACCGGAGCGTATTCAAGTGGACAACGGCAGCGAGTTTATCTCGAAGGAGCTGGATCGCTGGGCGTACGAGCGTGAAGTGACGCTGGACTTCTCAAGGCCGGGTAAGCCTACAGATAATCCGTTCATCGAGTCATTCAATGGGAGCTTCCGCGACGAATGCTTGAACAGCCACTGGTTCTTGTCAATTGAAGATGCACGAGAGAAGATTGAAGCCTGGCGAGAAGACTACAACGCCTTTCGACCTCATTCCTCGCTGGGAAATCTATCGCCCAACGAGTTTGTTGAGAGGCATTTTGAAGCCGGAAATCTCTAATTTTGGATGGCCCAGATTTGGGGTGGGGCTCACAGGAGCTATTTACTACAATTTGAAGAGCGAGCTAAAAAGGGGGGAATCACCATCCGAAATGCCTCGATCTCAAATACCCTTGTGTACGTTTTATACGACTGACTTTTACTGGTCATTTTGAATACTCCTTGAGCGACATTGTCACCTATTAGAAGTATTCGTTAAACTGGAGGAGCTTCACGCTGCCCCCACCACTTGCCAAAAACCCAGCGCTTTATCGTAGACATGTCGGATGGAATCATAAAGGCTGCAGGTACAACTAAGAGTGTTAGCAAGGTAGAAGAACTCAAGCCGCCGATGAGCAGAGCGCCCAAACCGTTCCTCCATTCAGCACCATCAGATGCTGCAATTGCCACGGGTATCATGCCAAAAATTGCGGACAGTGCTGTCATCAAAACCGGGCGTAGCCTCTCAGGACAAGCTGTTGTAATAGCCTCTTGAATTGACATGCCTTGTTCCACTAACTGGTTGGCTCTATCAACCAGGAGAATTCCATTTTTCATTACTATCCCCATCATCCCGACCAATCCAATCTGGGTGAACAGCGACACTTCCATTCCACCGACATAAAGTGCAGCAAAGGCCCCAGAAAAACTCAGCGGGGCAGTGAGCATGATGATTGCAGGCTGGGAGAAGGAGTTAAACTGACTTGCGAGCACCATATATAAAGCAATTACTGCAAGCAATATGGCAAAACCTATTGCCACCGCTGATTCAGCCATGTTTTTTGCATAGCCTTCAAAACTATGGGTTATCGATTGTGGAGGAGGCGAACCTATTAATATCCCCCTCAACTTTGTTGCTGCCTCCCCAAGAGAGATACCGGAAGCTGCGTTTGCCAGGATAGAAATTTTTCGAGAACGATCCACTCGATCTATTTGCGCTGCGCCCGACACAAACTGAACATCTGAAATCGAACTAAGCTCAACGGGACGGCCATCCGCACCTCTTACTTGAAGTCTTCCCAAATCTTCAATATTTTGGCGTTGATCTTCCGCTAGCCTAATCCTCACATCGTATCGCTTACCTTGGTCCTCAAAGGTGACCGCATCTACACCACCTAAAGCAATCCGCACCGTGGATGCCAAACTGCTTGCACTGACACCTTGATCGCCAGCGGAAAGGCGATTAATAACGACTTGAATTTCAGGTCTGCCTGATTGATAAGAAGATTGAACATCGGAAAAGAGACCACTGGAAATCATTTCTTGCATGACTACATCTGCATATGACTCTATTTCAGCAAGATCAGCCCCCTTAAGGTTCAAATCAATATCAAAGCTCGATGTTCCTGATCCACTCACCCAAGGAACTTCTACAATAGCGGATTTAGTGGCATCAGGGAGTACCCGAGCAATAGCTTGGCGGGCGGCATCCATGACGGGGAACTGGTTTACATCTCGTGACTTTTTGGGCGTCATGGTGACGTACAGTTCTAACAGGTTAGACCGCCCATTTACCCCAGCGCCCACGGTAATGAAGACAGATTCGATATGTTCAATTGAGCGCAGCGCGTCATTCAGGCGGATTGCCTGGTATGCCGACTCGGCGATCCCTGTGCCAAGTGGCAACTCAACGGTTCCCATGAATTCGCTACGGTCCGCCTTGGCTGTAAACCCCGATGGAACCTGTGAGGCGAAAAAACCACCGAGGTAAACAGAACCCACGGCCAATAACAAAACAAGGTAACGAAATCGGACTGCATAGATAACCAGTGAAGAATACTTCCTGTCTGCGGCGTCCCAGAATCTTCTGATGGACATCAGCCAAACAGGAGTCGCATCTTTTTTTAGCAGCTTGGATGCCAGCATTGGCGTCAACGTGATGGCCACAAGCAAGGATACCGTGACCGAAAATACAATTGCCAGACCATACTGAAAGAAAAAGCGGCCAACAATGCCATCCATAAATGCTATTGGAATAAACACCGCCAAAGTTGCCACTGTTCCAGAAAGCACAGCCAAACCAACTTTTCTTGTTCCTTCACGGGCAGCCTCCATTGGAGAAGCACCATCCTCCAACTCCCTTGTTATCGCCTCAACCACGACAATTGCATCATCAACCAGCAACCCTATAGCAACAGTGAGGGCTAAGAGCGTAAGCATATTGATCGTGAAGTCAAATAGATAAAAAGCAAAAAAAGTCGCGACAAGAGAAGTAGGGATTGCCAACGCAACAATGAGTGTTGACCGAAAATTGAGTAAAAATATAAAAGTCACCAAAACAACGAGCGCCATAGCAATCATAAGATCAACACTGACATCTTTAACCGAACTTTCAATAAACCGAGCAATATCACGCGCTACAATTATCTCGACACCTGCTGGCCTTTCTGCACTCAATCGTTGCACTGCATCTCTTATCACCCGCGAAACTTCCACCGTATTTCTACCCGACTGCTTGCGTACCTCAAGTGACACACCGCGCAGTCCATTTAATAAAGCAACAGAGTGCTCGTCCTCCATTCCATCCTTCACCTGCGCAACGTCACTTACCCTAATAGTTACGCCATTTTCGTGGTAAGCAATTGCAATGTTGGCAAACTCCTCTGGCGTCGTGGCCTCCGCGATTGTTCTGATACCGAATACCTGCGAGTTGCCATTGATCTCCAGACGCCCACCAGGCATTTTCACATGCTCGCTTTGAATCGCCCTCAATACGTCTTCTGTCGTCACACCAAATTTCTGTAATTTATTGGCATCGATTTCTACACGAATTGCTCTCTCTCTGCCTCCAACAATAGATACCGAGCCAACGCCAGGCAGTCTTTGAATGGCTTCTTTTACAACATCATCTGCATATCGGGTTAAATCGCGAATAGGAATATCGCCGGCAATCATCACTGAAATGATAGGCGCCGCATCTGGGTCAACCTTTTCAACAACTGGCGGATCTACACCATCAGGCAAATCAGGCAATGCTATTTGAACACGATCTCTTACATCTTGCGCCTTGATATTTCCGTCTTCAGATAGTTCAAACTGAATAAATACCTGACTAATCCCTTCCGAACTGACAGAGCGCAGTAGTTCAATGCCGGATATAGTGTTGACGCTCTCTTCGATAATATCAGTTACTTCCGTTTCGATCGTTTCGGGGGACGCTCCTTCTAGCCTTGTCGTGACAACAACATAAGGAAATTCAACATCCGGAAATAAATCGACACCTAGCCTATCAGTAGAGATGACACCTAACCCAACTAAGGCGCTAATCATCATCACGGCAAAAACCGGATTTTTGAGAGACAGGTTCACCAACCACATCATGACTTTCTGATCTCGACTTTCATACCGTCCCTTAAATCACCTTTAGGATTGACGATGACTTTCACTCCGGTGGAAATCTCGGACAGAACTTCCACCCTAAGCACATTAAGATCAGAAATTTCTATGCTTTTCCTCAGGGCCTTTCCATCTTCTACGACAAAGATATAGTGACCTCCTTGTGAACTTTGAACCGATGAGCGGGATAAGCTAACAGCTTCACGCGCAGGCAAATTTACTTCACTCCTTACAAATTGCCCCGCCTTTATCCTGCAGTCGGGATTCAGAAATGCCATACGAAACTCAGCAGTTCTGTCAACAGGATCGACTCGATCATTAATAATTAGTATCTCCGATTCGATCGGCATGTCATTCGCAGCAACAAAGAGTTGACCCGAATATCCTAGATGAAGCTTCGACAGGTTATTCTCAGATGTAAACAGGATCGCGGCAGCAATTTCACATTCCTGTATTTGCACAACAGAAGAGCTACCCATCCCAGAAAACCGATTGCTCATGTACGTACCCTCATCAACATATCTCGCTGTGATAGCACCGTCAAAGGGGGCACGGACAATCGTGTCAGTGAAGGATTGCTCTGCTGCAAGTAGCGTAGTTCTAATCTGCGCCAATCTGGCGAGGGCAATATTCAAGTTTGTTTCAGCATCCTGCTCCGTAGCAGTTGCAGCCAATCCTTTGCTTACGAGCTCAGAAATTCGATCCAAATCACGTTGAGTTTTTGCTGTTTCTGCTTCAGCAACCCTTATTCCTGCTTTTATCTCGTCGATTCTCCGAACAAAGTCGACAGTTCGAGTTTGAAAAAGTGCCTGACCTTTCTTAACGCGATCGCCTACTTTGACTAGAATTTTCTCAACAACACCCTCGACAAGCGGACCGATGGCACTGGTTTGCTTAGCAGCTATAGTACCCGTCGCTACCAGTTTATCTCTAACCATCTCGCGCCGAGGGTATTCCACCGCCACACTCACCACTTCCGTTGTTGCAGCCTCTTTCATAAGGGAGGGAGATTCAGAACCCTGACTACAGGCAGCTGATGCAAAAACAATAATTAGAATGGGCAGCCAGCTAGCCCCTCGAAAACAAAGCTGCACTCTATTCTTGAAACTCATGCGGACTTGTTCTCCAATATCTTAAGTGACGCCGTTGCTTGAGCCACCAAGATCAATTCCTCACCATCTCTGCGCTGCCAAACATCAGCGGACACAGATACAACACGCCTTCCCGTGCGGTTGATTTTGGCGGATGAAAATAGATCGTTTTCTATTTTTGCTGACCTTAAAAATGTCGTAGTGATGCTAATCAGCTCTGGTGGATACTCTAGGTTTTGGGCATGCATGGTCGTGAGACGCATGGAGCATCCTAGCAATCCGTTAATAACCCCACCGTGAAATGCTCTAATCATGGGGTTTCCGATAAAACGCTCATCTGCTTGCAGAATAAATTGGATGCCAGAGACTGCCTCCTGGCAAACAATACCGTGATATTGGGCGTAGGGAATCTTGTTGATCAGAGATCTATAGTCCGTCATACACTCCCTCGCTCATCTGGAAACTCCTGCTCTTTTGCGGCATTCATGATGACTTTTGACAGGTTGCCCTCTCCCCTGGTTAACATGAACCTTGCAGTACCCCTGCAAAATGGCGTTACAGAACCTTCTTGCCATGCCTCTGCTTGAACAAAAATCAGATCTTCCACCACAGTATCAACTTTGGTTCTGACGCTGATTTCACAATTAGCTCTTGGGTTTTCGATCCAGTCCGTACGAAGCTCGAGAGTAGCAATGGAGGAGAACTCCTCAAGGCTTAGCATTACGCTCATACCCATAGCTGAGTCCATCACCGTTGCTACAGGCCCAAGATCACAACTATTCGTGCTAACCGAGCCTGCCATGGAGGCTGTCGGAGAAAAACTCATAGTTACCCCATCTTCCCCCACATCGAGAATTCTGATGCCGAGCTCACTATGAACACCCGAAAGACCAGTATAGCTATCTCTAAACTCTGGTCGTGAAAGATACTCCCGAAACTCATTTCTACTTAGTTGTTTCAATGTCATGTTTGGTAGACCTGCATTAGCACTTCTATGTTGAGCTTATTAGCTATTATACTTTAAGATAATAACTATGGTTATTATAATCAAGTCTTCTTTTACAAGACAGTTGTCAAAGACGGCCGAAGCACAAAATTAATACAGAAGGGATGCTAGTGAACACACTAAAGAAGAAAAAACCCAACGAGACCCAACTAGCCGTGCAGGTCCATGAGCTAAGCCTTGCTTTTTCAAAATTATTTAACCGGCGTGTAAAGCATCTTGGATTAACACGCGCTCAATGGCAGGTACTTAAGGCACTGTACTCAGAAGATGGTAGGACACAAACCCAGTTAGCCAATGAACTGACGATGGCGACACCACCTCTGGGAAAGATAATTGACAAGCTGGAAGTAGGTAAATGGGTTGCTCGAAAGACAGACCCCATAGATCGACGGGTAAAGCGAATATTTTTGACATCAAAAGTTGATCCTCTCATGGAACCTTTAAGAGATAATGTTGAAGACCTTAGAAAGATTGCTACACGCGGTATGACAAAGAATGAAGAAAAGCACCTATATACCCTATTGAATCGGCTCCAGGTAAACTTAGATGCTGAATTGAATTAGAGACGACGCCCCGATTGCTCGAAGCAATTGAGGTGGCCCCACTTTTCCAGACAACTATGGGAGTGTTAGAAATTCTGTGTCAATCCATTAATCTCACTATGAGAGGATTGACCTATGAGCAAAGAGTTTGATTTTGACAAAGCCCTGAAAGCCCTGCAATCAGGTAAAGCGATCACCGGGAAGGATGGTGTCCTGACCCCGCTGATCAAGCAGCTTACCGAGGCAGCACTGGAAGCCGAGTTGGATTCCCATCTGGCCGATGAAGTTACGCCGAACCGCAAAAACGGCACGACCAGCAAGACGGTCAAGAGCACTGCCGGCCCTTTCGAGTTAGATACTCCACGGGACCGGTCTGGAACCTTTGAGCCACAGTTGGTCAAGAAGCATCAGCGCCGCTTTACCTCCATGGATGACAAGATCCTGTTTCTTTATGCCCAGGGCATGTCAACACGGGAAATTGTCACGACCTTCAAGGAAATGTATGGCGCTGACGTTTCTGCCGCGCTGATTTCCAAGGTTACCGATGCAGTCCTGGAGCAGGTCGTAGAGTGGCAGTCTCGGCCACTGGATGCGATCTACCCCATTGTCTACCTCGATTGTATCGTGGTGAAAATCAGGCAAGACAAGCGCGTCATCAACAAGGCCGTTCACCTGGCTCTGGGCGTGAATATGGAGGGTCACAAGGAGCTATTAGGGCTGTGGCTCGCAGAGAATGAAGGTGCCAAGTTCTGGCTTAACGTTTTGACTGAACTTCAGAACCGTGGCGTCAAAGACATCCTGAGCGCCTGTGTCGATGGCCTGAAGGGCTTTCCTGACGCTATCAGTTCAGCATTCCCCGCGACGCAGATCCAGCTGTGCATAGTCCACATGGTTAGAAACTCAGTGAAGTATGTGCCCTGGAAGGAGCACAAGGCAGTAACTTCAGACCTTAAGCTGATCTACCAGTCTGCGACAGAGGAAGAAGCCCTGCTGGCCCTGGAACAGTTTGCTGCACGCTGGGATGAAAAATATCCACAGATCAGTCGTTCCTGGCAGGCCCATTGGCACAACCTCAATACCCTGTTCAGCTACCCGGAGGATATCCGCAAGGCGATCTACACCACCAATGCCATAGAGTCGCTCAACAGCGTCATACGCAAGGCTATTAAGAAGAGAAAGCTGTTCCCGACCGATGAATCTGCCAAAAAAGTGATTTATCTGGCGATCCAAGCGGCATCAAAAAAGTGGACAATGCCCATCCGAAATTGGAAGCTTGCCCTGAATAGATTTATGATCATGTTCGAAGAACGTCTGACAGATCATATTTAGCCACTGCAGTTACACAGAAATATTTACAGGGTCCGCTGGAGGCGATTCAAAATATACTTGGTCAGGTGTGCATTCGTCGAATCTAGGGAGCCCCCGCCCCTGATCATTTTGGTATTATTAGAAAAGCTCGTGCATTTCACGATTCAAACCCATCTTTGCACCGGCTCCGGCCACAATCTTAAACAACATCCATCAAACTCATCCGCCAGTTCTGCTCATCCCTGAGCGCCTTAATGGCCTTAAATAGCTGATTATCGAGGGTCGTCTGGTATTTCGAGAGCACATTCAGTTTCTGCCAGGGCACGGCAAGCTTGTCCTTGGCCTGCGCCGCAAGCTTGAGGACGGTGGGTTGGCGTGCCTCTTGGGTTTCGAGCTTATGGACGTGACCGTAACACCAGTCCATTAGGTCCTGTATGTACTGCTCAAGACCAGTCTCTGCCAGGTGCTCCTTGATGGTTTCGCTATCCGCCTCGGCATCTTGAGTCAACTGGTCGTAAATTAACGGGGCGGCCTTGCTCAGGTTGCGCAGGGTCAGTGAGTCGGACTCGTCATATTCACTTATCATGGCCCTGCATTGATCTAACAGCTCAGATTGCTCTTGCGTGAACGGTTGTAGGTCTTCAGGTTCGATCTTGTCACCAATGAACCCCGACAAGCCCATGCAAGAGCTCACCTCGCTGGCAATTCGTTGGGGGGTCATCACCAGCTCGACAACGGCAGTTTCAGCACCAACCAGACGGCGCTGGCGCCACAGGATGACCGCGACCTTCTCGACTAGGCTCAGCTCCAGAACACCTACGGGCCGTAACTGCACCTGCAGGTCACCCAGCAAGGCTTGGTAGTCCTGGATATCCTCACCCGCCAGCAGCAACTTGGTTGATAGGATGCCGTGGGTGATGCGGTTGCTACCGACTTTCTGTTTACCATCAAGACTCTTAGGGCCGGTTGATTTCTGAGCGTTCTGCTGGTTGGCGAGTACTTGTGCTTTAGAGGTCATGTTATTCCCGTGACGTGTAGAAAACATACCGTAATTATACCCCGCTAGCACCGGAAGACATACTTATCTCGTTGATATATAACGTTTTTATCTCCATCGCGCGCTCTGATTCTTCCAGGAGCAATATTGCCTCCTCTGACCCCGCCTCTTCCCAGGTCTTTCCTACGCCAATCTCAACCAGATTCCAGTCAGGAGCACCCGGGAAACAGGTGCGAAATCCGTGGTAGAAGGCATCCCGCAGCAGATGTGCAGCCTCGATTGCCTTGGGTTCCGGTGCCAATAACGTCAGTTCATCGTAGACATGGTGACTGATGTGGATACCCTCTCCGGCATGTTTGTCGACATACAGAATCGCTAGTGCGAGCACCTCCCAGGCAGACGATTGGATCGGGTAGTTCATCGCGTGCGTGTAGACATCCTCGTCGTAATGACGGGTGAGCTTGATCAGATTGCTTTTAGATGACTCGTGCAAGTTGGTAGTTTTAACAATATCCTGCTGCCACTCACGGAACTGAGGATATGTTTCGAAGAATAGCTGACGGTAGTCCTCAGCCTCTTCCAGCGACATAGCGACGCCGTAACTGCTGACCGCTTGCCGCTGCAATGTGGCTGCACCCGCGCCGAACAGCAGTCCGAAGTTGACGGCCTTTGCTGCCGTCCGTTCAGCCTTGGTGACGTCTCCAGGTGCCTTACCTGACATCCGGGCAGCCATGCTGCGATGCAGATCCTCACCATTACTATAAGCAGCATTGATCACATCATCTCCTGACAGGATTCCCGCAACCCGCAACTCAACCTGTGACAAGTCACCCGTGACGAAGACGAAGCCCTCTGGCGCACTGAAACAGCGTTTGAAGCCCGACCGAGGCATGTTCTGCATGTTGGGGTTCCGACAGCCGAATCTGCCCGTCACCATGCCCGCGATCTGGTACCCGGGGTAAAGGCGCCCGTCAATCAACTGCGCTTGCACCTTCAGTCCAAAGTTACTCAGGCGACTGGTGATCCTCGTGTACTCTGCCAATGGTTTGGCGGCAGGGATATGGCTCGCGTTCTCCAGCGCCTCACGCGCAGTCGACAGGTTGCCGTTGTCAGTCAACGGCCAGTCCAGCAACTCGTCGTCACTAAGGGCCTGCGCGAGCCATGCCTGCTTCTGCTGGGCGCTGTTAGGGTTGTCGATGTTAATCTGCCCGAGGGCGTCGTCCCGCGCCTGCTCCCAGTCAGTAATGATTCTGTTGTGGCACTCAACGTCAAACGGCACCCCTTTGCTGATCTGACGGGACAACGGGTATATCAGACTGCAGAGAAACGTATATGCTCCTCTGTAGTGGGGTACATTCTCAGCGAACCACTGATCAAAAACATTAGCCAACTCGAAGGCCACTACGGCATCAGCCGCTGCGTATTCAAGTTGTTCCCGCAATAGCTTAGGGCGCGCCCAGTCTGACACCTGCAAGGTCTTGTCCAGACCCAAGTCAAGGCACTCTTCGGCCAAGTCCTTGAGCGCCCTGTTTTCGTTGAAGAATACACGCCCCATCAACATGCTGTCGTGCAGATTACTAAAAACCATGCCCTGCTGCATGAAGTGCCCGGCCTCAAACAGCGCGTTATGGGCCACGGTCTTGACCGACAGCAGCGGCTGAATCCAATCCAGACTATTGATCTTAAACTGATCAAAAATGTAACAGTCGGTCCCGTCGCAGTATTGAATCAAGCGTATGCGACTCAGCTTTGGATTCAGACCGCTCTGGGGGTGACAGGGGTCTGTCTTGGCGGTCTCTATGTCCAGCCCCAGCATGTCGCAAGCGGCAAGCTTGATGGCCACCGGACGGGCAAGCTCGAGGTTATCGACCGTGTGCAGCGTCACACGATCCGCCAGCCACTCACGCAGGTTTCGAGCCTTGCCCTCCGCCTGCCAAATATTTTTGAGTTTGCTGACGCGCATGACCTCTTCGTTGTTCGGATCAAGGCGCCGCTGTTCCAACCAATCCTCATAGCTCATCATGGCCATGCCCTCCCTGGTTGGCAGATTGCGCATAACTATGTGTCACCGCTTCTGTTTCAGCCGCTACCTCGCTACCATCGGTAATCGCTTGATTTGTAGGGCCTCCAACCGATTGGACGGGTAGCGGTAGCGTCTCGTCATCCGCTACCTCCCCAGTGACACCGACCGCAGAGTGCTTTGTTGATACTGTGGTTGTCGCCGAATCGACGTTAACAGCCGCTACCGCCACCTCACCCGCTACCATCACAGGCCGCGGTAGATCTAGGTTTCCGGCCTCAGGTAGCGGTTTAGCGGTTGATTCAGGGGGAGTGTTCGCAAATTCTTTTCTAAGGTACCTTTCAAAAAGGGGCCTGAGATCCGCAAGAAAGTAGTGCTTCAAGTTCTTGGCGCCCACCTTGGATTGGTGGGTGTAAACATCAAAGTCCTTGAGCAGTTGAGCGAGTCTGTTCTGGGAGAGAGGTTTATCTCGGTTGTATTCTGACCATGGACGCTCCTCCATGGCAGTCAACATCTTCACCAGAACCTTCGACGGCAATTTGTCTTTGCCCTCATCGCGGAAGAGCTGCTGGATGTCCGCCAATAGCTCCACCGTCAGGCTATCATCCTCCTTGATGGTCAGCTGTCGGCAGGCGGCTTGCGCGTCGTCAAGCAGTCCACAGCGCAGCGCGATTGCGGCCAAAGGTATCCAGTTGTCCCGTGCCCGGTCGTTGCTGATTTCCTCCGGCGTCAGATCTCGGTCACCTTTTAAATCTGCCACGTTATCCTCGGCCCAGCGGAGGCACTTTTGACGAATGTCCGAATATTCATTTTCTGCCTCGAGCGGCAGTGGTGTAACCTGATCGGCGCCCAACTTGCGTTGCATGCGAACAACTACCGATCGATCCAACAGCGTGTCCGGCGGTCGCTTAATCATCCCTATAGCGATCGGTGCAAACGTTGGAAACAACTTCGGCTCGTGTTCATCGCCCACCGTTCGAATGACAAATGCAGTAGATTTTGTGTGACCTGAGTTGAGAATTCCACGCAGCTCATCATTACCCTGCAGGAATGTGTCGGCTTCATCTATCAACAAAGTGGGTGACCAGGCCTCTAGCCCCCGATACAGCGACGCAGCTGAAATATTTGCAGCCGCAAGCCCCCTAAAACACATTGCCTGAATCGTTTCCAATAACGTCGTCTTGCCGCAGCGCTTCTCGGGCGACGAAACCAGCAGCCTGGGACAGATTCGGAACGCCCTGAAGACATAGGTCAGCACGATCCAAAGCGCCACAGCCATGGACTCCTGCGCCGAAAGGATAACGTGATTTCGGATGATGGATTGGATCTCAGTCACCAGCACCCTACCATCAACCGCTTCCGGCCACGGTTCCTCGCCGCTAAACAGACCTCCTTGCTCAGGCTCATCATCGCGGGCTTGATCTAAAGCCTTACGGGCTTTATTGACCCCGCTGTCCACAGTACGTTTACTCACTCCCCCCAGTAAATCGACGAGCCTGCCTTTGCATCGATCGTAATCCAAGGGCGACAGGCGGGCTGCGGCCTCGATGATCAGATCGTCCATGCCATTCATCCCAGCCCACTCACGGACTGGGATGCGCTGCTCTGTCAACCATTCCTGCGTCAGATCAGCCTGGTCTGCAACGTCCTCACCGTCAGTCCAGCCTAATGCCAGTGTGTCGATGATGAACACCTCTGACCCGTTGACCAATAATTCAGCCGCGATTGTCATCGCGTACTTGGTGCCTGGTTCATCAGCGTCAGGTATCAACGTCGTAACTCGCCCATAGAGCGGTGACCAATCTGATTTCAGCGCGTTACTGCTGCCGCTTGCCGAGGTAGTGCAGATAGAGCCTGAAAAATGTTTGCTGGCAGCGTCTACAGCCTTCTCGCCCTCGACGACAACTATCGCAGCGCTCTTGTCGCGTAAGATCTGGTCAAGGTGATATACCGGCAGCGGTGAACCTGGCAGCCGCCACTGCCAGTCCTGTGCTTCAGGGTTGTAAGACACAGAGCGTGTTTCCTTCCCTTTGTGGGTGTCGAAACGATAGACGATGAAAGCAACCCGGCCATCAGCAGTCAGGTATTCCCATGACATGGCAGGAACACCGAGCTCAGGGTGAATATCGGGGGGTAGGTGACAGTCGTTCGGCGCCGGAGTCGACAGAACATCCGGTTTGACGGTCTTGCTTACCGACTTTGTTGATGTATGTGTGGTTATAGGTCTCGACTGGCGAAGCGTTTCCTCCAGCGCGGTCACTGCAGCATGTTCGTCCAGCTCATTTAGCACCATATACAGGCTAACTAAATCAGGTCCTGAAAAATCCTCGACTGCGTAGTCCTTCCAGAAGCCCGTAGCCAGAGTTACCTTGAATGACCCAAGGTTTTTGTCATCTCGACACGGGTTAATCGCAACGAAATGCTCGCCCTGTCTCTCGCCTTCCAACCAAGCCCTAAGAACAGCCTCGCCGTTAGATAGCAGTTGACTATTAACGCGAGACCTTCCTTTATTAAAAGTTTTGCTCTTCATGATGTATTCCTTTTGTGTGCAGGGGCTGATTCCAAACCACGCCCCCAAATGTTTAGGAGTGGCGGACCCGTTTTGAAACCCAGCCCTTGATGTCGCGGTGCAACTTGAGATAGACATCACGATCCATCTCGTCGGCATCAAATTCCAACATCTCGGTCATCGGTTTAATCGGTTCAAACCCATTCTCTAAACACAATATCCCGGTGACGCGCGGCCACTTGGCGTCATGTACTTCCACCTCGATCAATACCGACTTACCGAGCAAATCGGTCAGCCCTAACGCTTCATTGGCTGATTCGTCGTGAATAGGGAACGCTGAATTGAACAGAGCGAAGCAGCCACTGGATGGGTGGTCCGAGAACTTCATGCGCTTAGCTATCAGTTCACCTGAAGCAACCTCAAAGGCTACGGCCATTTGGCCCTCAGGCTCTTTGTTTCTGTCGAACGCCAACTGCAGGCCGATATGGGCAACCTGAACCACTACAGCGACATGGAGACCGTCCTGAATGGTGATCGGTGACTGAGTGGTCGATGAAGACTTACTGAAGGTGAATTTACTCATTGAGAAACCTCCCGGGCCATAGTGCGCCCAGGGCGGCTGGATTCGATTTGCTCAGCCAGCCAATCGTCGATCTCCGATTCGATCCAGCCGACTGCACGACCGCCTAAAGACACCGGTTTCGGGAAAAGGTTTTCAGAGATGCGTAAGTAAATTGTGGAACGGGAAAGACCCGTGCGCGCTTTTACTGTGGGAAGTCTTAAGATTATTGTAGCCATGTTTGAGCCTCCTCAGGCGTCGTTGAACATGGCTATAGATTTGAGCAGGGACCTACGGGGTGTTTACCAACTTTGGAAAGATATCCTGAAAGTTGGTAAATCTATGTTTGCCGAAAATCAATTGCGTCCGGGATTTTTTTCAAAATTAAGCGTATTTTCTCATCTGACAAACTAACACCAAGCTCATAGACGATGCCCCCTATCCTTTTCGGCATACCTCGCTCGCGAATATCAAGCCCTGCTTTTTTACAAAGTGCACCCAGCAAAACCAGGTAAGTCCCCTCCGCATCTGACCTCAGTTCATTATTCAGTCTACTTATAGAGCCGCCAAACTGGGGCGGGGTCTCAGACTTGTATTTTTTAAAGTCTGGCGACTCATCTTTGGGCCATCCAAAAAGCATCAAGGGGCTTTCGTAATCTTCTGAGAGTTGACGCGCGAACTCCCCACCAGTGAGACTGTCAGTCACATTCTTGTAATACCAGGCCAATAAATTCAGGGCACTTTCTTTAACACCTTCGCATTCAGGGCCGTTGCTTGTAGTAGATGTTCTACGACCAAACCTGTCGTAGCCTTGAATACCTTCTTTTTCTATCGAGGTTGCGAGCACACCAGCCGATATAGGTTCTTTGCCACATAAAAGTAGATCAAATAAAGATAGCCATGGATTTTCGTCATCGTCAGGTGCACTCATTTTTTATCCGCCGTTCATGATGTAATTGATTCATATTCTCAAAAGATGAGCATTTAGCCCACTGAACTCGCTATCCAATGTTTATATGTTGCCGTTGACTTGTATGGTCATAGCCTCGGTTTACCCGTTGGAGCAGTACACAGCCCAATCTGCCATCAACGAGGTTCGCTTCGTGAACTGTGAACCGCGCTGGTAGGCCCGCTCGACAGCATCAGGCAGCTGGTGCGCCAGAGCATGTTCGGCAACCTCACGAGGATAGTTCGTCATCTCCGCTGCCCACATGCGAAACGTTGTACGAAAACCGTGCACTGTGACTCTTGAACCATCCCCATCAACCCAATCATGCAGGTCACCCATGCGCCGGATTACGGCCGTCAAGGACATATCAGATAACGCCTGCCCCCTGGTGCCAGGGAATACGATGTTGCTGTCTTTTGGCAGCGCCGCAAGTATTTTGACCGCTGCGTCGCTGAGGGGTATTTGATGTTCACGTCCGCTTTTCATTCGCGCCGCAGGGATGGTCCAGAGCCTCTCATCCAAATCGAACTCTTCCCAATGCGCACCACGCACCTCTCCTGATCGACAGGCCGTCAATATCAAGAACTCGAGCGCTAGAGCAGCCACACCTGCACGCCCCCTGAGTGAGTGAACAAAAGCACCGGCCTGTTGCCAAGGGAGCGCCGGATGATTCTTCGTCCGTTTAGTTTTACTAATAGTCGCCAACAGGTTCTCGAGATGCCCCTTCCATCGTGCAGGGTTCTCGCCACTGCGATAACCACTGGTTGTTGCCCAGCCCAACACAGACTCAATTCGGCCACGCACACGCGTCGCCGTTTCGGTCTTACTTTCCCATATCGGTGCGAGACACTTTACGACCAACCCTGTGTCAACGTCAGCAACTGGCGCTGTTCCAAAAACGGGGCTGGCGTAGGTTTTGAGCGTGCTGCTCCACTGTTTCGCATGCTTTGCATTCTTCCAACTCGCCTTCTGTGCCTGAATGTAGGCCTCGGCACATTGGTCAAACGTCATCATGTTGGATTCAGCGAGCTTTAAAGCCGCCTGCTGCTGGTTTCTGGCGAGAAGCGGATTAACCCCATCCAGTAAAAGTTGCCGCCCCTCCAAAGCCTTCTGCCGGGCCTCAGCTAAACTGACTGTATGAGTAGGGCCCAAGCCCATCGCATAGGACTTTCCCGCGATCATGTAACGGTGCAACCAGGACTTTGCCCCCGCAGGCGTTATCTGCAGCGTTAAACCCCCACCATCACCGTAAAGGCCTGGCTTATTGAGTTTCGTGACCTGGAGGGCCGTGAGCCGGTGTTGCTGACGCGCCATAGCATTTTTACAACCATCAAAACGACCATCAAATAGTACTCGGATTTTAGCGGCGCTCATAGTACTATTTAGGACGCAATAACAGACTATGTTATTGTTTATATTAGCTTAAATGGAATTCTATGGATGCTACGGGAATCCGAAAAGGCGGATACCTCTTCCGCCATATTTGATAAGTTCCCCTATTTATCAACCAGTTAGATCGCC
>Ga0209199_1000083_pt1 | contig 145235 bp, 129 predicted proteins | sample COGITO_mtgs_1105_7_FD_184805 | JGI IMG/M metagenome (GOLD analysis project Ga0209199, IMG submission 184805) | Pelagic marine microbial communities from North Sea - COGITO_mtgs_110523 (SPAdes) (version 2) | ecosystem: Environmental > Aquatic > Marine > Epipelagic ... | reverse complement strand
TACCAGAATCACTTCCAGGTTTAAATGCGCCACTAAGTATGAGCTCATTTGAACGAATATTTCCTGTAACATCTAACTTTTCACTTGGACTATCAGTTCCAACTCCTACGTTTCCGGCTACAAAAATCGCGTTAACAGGATCAGAACCATCAACAAATTTGTTTTTAGTGTCTATCCAAGCGACACCATCACTAATCCATATCGATTTAGAATTTAAATCATAAACCTGTAATCCCTTTGCATTTTGACTATGGGTTATAGCTTCCCTTTGTGCTGTTGTCATACGGGGTATTAAAAATCCTTGGGTAGTACTTGTTATATCCAAGGCAGAAGTTGCTTGTGGATTTTCTGTACCAATACCAACTTGAGCAAAGGAAATGAGACTGAACGTGAGGCACAGCATTAATATTGTAATATGTTTTAAATTCTTCATTATTATCTATTTAAAATTTGACCAATTTTATTGGACGGGGTTATGTTAAAATTTGATATTTGATGGTTGGTTTAGTTATGTTGCTTGAAGACCATTTATAAATCAAAATAATAAACTTAGTCTCTAGTTATATGATTTTCGGAGGTGGGTAATCGCAGTTAATATCTACTTTATTATTTGATATTAGATGAGGTGCAAAAGTGTGACTCAAATAAATTATTAAGCGGCCTAATACATCAAACTGGGATTCAGGGCCCCTATATTTTAAAGACTCCCAATGTGTTACTAATAAAACTTGAGACTTTGATGCTGAATATTGTGCCCTGTATGTGAGCTGACCATTTGAGGTGGTTATTACATTTGAAATAGTGTCTATAATAAGGTCCTCGGAAGAATTTAAAACGATCTCATGATACAACGTAAGATTACCAGATTCTACAATCAACTTATTATGAATATCTAAGCTAGTTTCTAAGGTTACTAGGTTGGCGTTTTTAACGCGAAGATTTGGAAGTTCTAAATATAAACTTGAACTGGTCAAGCGTTGACTTGTAGCGTGATTCAAATAGATGACGCCTTGTCCCTTAATAGGTGTGTTAAATTCATTTAGGGATTCTTGGGAGCTTAAAATAGTTTTAGGGCCGTGTAGACTAAATACCGCTTCTTTAGGAATGTAAAGCTGTGAATTTCCGTAAACACCACACAAAAGTAATAGCAAAAAAGAACTTTGACGCATGAAATAGTTTAATTTTCATTGCAAAAATCGTAGTAATTTACCATAAATAAAACAGTAGAGTAACGAAGGGCTTCTTGATGTAATATGCCTAGTAATTAAAGTAATAAACGGACACAAACTAAATGTAAGTATCAAACTACTTGGGGCTAATAAATGTCGGTTAGCTATTTTCCAATACAGAAATTAGCAAATATATTTCCTAGAAGATCATCTGACGTAATTTCTCCAGTAATTTCTCCAAAGTGATACAAGGCTTGACGGATGTCAATTGCTAATAAATCACCTGAAAGCTGTGCTTCCATTCCTTGCTGAACCTTTTGCACATCTGACAAAGCCTTTAATAAAGAATCATAATGCCTGGAATTGGTAATAATAGTATCATTATTGCGTAAGGCCCCCGTATTTACAAATTCCAATAACTTAGTTTTTAAAGCATCTATCCCCAATCCGCTTTTAGCCGAAGTATAAAGAGTGTGTGAATACACAAAGGAAGTTTCAATAAACGCTTTATCAGCTTGGTCCATTTTATTGGCGACTACTATTAACTGCTTGTCTGGGTATTGCTCTTGAATTTTTCGAATGTCGTTATTAAAAAGTGTAATTGTTTCGGTTGTTACCTTAGAAGCATCTAATAAATACAATACGACTTGTGATTGAGTAATTTTTTCAAATGTTTTTTTAATACCTATGCTTTCAATCGTATCCTCAGTCGTGCGAATTCCGGCAGTATCAATAAATCGAAACTTAATGCCTTCAATCGTGATTTCATCTTCAATCGCATCACGAGTAGTTCCTGCAATGTCACTCACAATGGCTTTGTCTTCATTTAATAGCGCATTTAATAGTGTGGACTTTCCTACGTTGGGGGCACCAACAATAGAAATTGGGATCCCATTTTTAATCACATTCCCAGTTGAAAAGGAGTCAATCAAATGTTTTAATACCTTAATTATTCGCTGCAGCAAATCTTCAAATTGCTTTCGATCCGCAAACTCCACATCTTCTTCCGAAAAATCAAGCTCTAATTCAATCAGAGAGGCAAAGTTTAATAACTCATCCCTCAAAACCTTAATCTCATTACTAAATCCGCCACGCATTTGCTGCATAGCTATTTGATGGGATGCTTTATTATCGCTAGCAATCAAATCTGCAACCGCTTCAGCCTGACTTAAGTCTAGTTTGGCGTTTAGAAAAGCACGTAACGTGAACTCTCCAGGGTTGGCAATTCGGGCACCATTGCGAACAAATAACTGTATGATTTCTTGTTGAATATAGGAACTTCCATGACAGGAAATTTCAACAACGTTTTCTCCAGTGTAAGATTTTGGGTTTTTAAAAACAGACACTAAAACTTCATCTATCACCCTCCCCGATTCTGTTATATGACCTAAGTGAATGGTGTGTGTCTTTTGATGGACTAGTTTTTTGTCGTGAATCGACTTAAAAAAAGCATCGACCAAATGAATGGCATCAGGGCCAGAAAGCCGAATCACTGCAATGGCGCCTGCTCCAGAAGGAGTGGCTAAAGCTATTATGGTATCGTTTTGATGCAAAAGTTTATTTTTTACAAAAGTATTAATATTCCTTCAAATGAGATAAGTAATAATTTTAATTTATTTTTGTGTAATAATTAAACACGTCACTATGAAAATTCCTTTTTTTGCATTCTTAACTATTGCCACACTGTTTGGCTGCAATAACTCAACAAAACTTTTAGAAAATGAATACGAAATCACAGCAAAAGCCGAAGGAATTCACAACGGTCTGAGAGTGTATTTAAAGATGAATGAAGATTCAAGAAATCCTCAAGTCACAGACACGGCTGTTGTGTTTAATGGCGCTTTTAGTTTTAAAGGTCAAATTGAAGGCGCTCAAATGCGTTCCTTAACAATAGATGGCGTTAATGGGCAAACCTCCTTCTTTTTGGAACCAGGAATCATTGAGGTTGTTATTTATAAGGATAGTATTTATAAATCTACCTTTAAAGGCACTTTTAACAACACTATTTTTAACAACTATAAAAAGCAATATCAGAACGAAATGGAAAAAGTTAATGCTTTTGCAGAGGCCCTTATGGAGTCACAAAAAGGCCAAACTCGTTCAACGCCTCTTAAAAAAGAAATGGATTCTTTAAGATCAGTACTTAAAAATTTTGGCTTTCAGTTTATTAAAGCAAATTCGTCTGCTGATTTTTCTTTATTGTTATTAGAAAGCGCTGTAGGTCAAAAGGGGTTTGATATGAAGTTAGCTACAGAAGCATATGATCAAATTGACAACAGCATAAAAACAAAAACAGTAGAGAATCAAATTATTTCAAATCGAATAAAAACACAACTAAAGGCTGCTCAGAAATCTGAATTAGTAAGCATTGGAGCGAAGGCTCCAAATTTCTCAGCGCCTAATCCACAAGGGGAATTAATAGAATTAAATAAAATTAAAGGGAGAGTAACGATTATTGACTTTTGGGCCTCTTGGTGTAAACCCTGCCGTGTTGAAAATCCAAATCTTGTAAAATTGTATAATAAATACAACGCTAAAGGCTTAGAAATTATTAGTATATCTCTGGATCGTGAAACACAAAAAGAATTTTGGATTAAAGCAATAGAAAAAGATCAATTGAACTGGTATAATATTTCAAACTTAAAGTTCTGGCAAGAGCCTATTGCAAAACTGTATGGCGTAAACTCCATTCCAGCTACATTTATTATTGATAAAGATGGAATCCTTATCGCTAAAAAATTAAGAGGTACACAGTTAGATCAGAAAATAAAGGAACTTTTGGATTAATAGCTTTTTGAATGCGGTCTTAAATTTTGTTGTATTTGTGCATGATAAACAAAATTATAATTGGAATTGCCAATAGTATAACCATCCATAAATGCGTTTCTAAAATTTGAGGAAACAATAGCAGTGTTAAAACATAGCCTCCTATAGCGCCACCAAAGTGCGCATCGTGGCCTATGTTTCCTTGCCGCGACTTCATTCCGTAAATAGAATACAGCATATACCCAACCCCAATGACATAGGACGGAATAGGAATGGGGATAAAATATAAATACATTGACATGCCTGGGTATAACAATATAGCAGCATAAAGGATTCCCGTCACGGCACCACTGGCACCAACTGCTGAATAATAGGATTCATTTTGATGAAAATAATAGGACAATAAGTTTCCAAAAATTAAACTCCCAAAATAGATTAAAAAGAAATATAAAGGGCCCACACTAGCCAATACATTATTCGCAAAGAAATAGAGAGTAACCATATTAAATAATAAATGCTGAAGATCTACATGTAAAAAACCAGACACTAATAAACGGAGTTTTTCACCTCGCTTAACCCCACCTACATTAAACTTATAGGTTTCAAAAAAGGAACGGTCTTTAAATCCTTTTAAGGAACAAATAACGTTAATGGCAATAATAATAAGGAGATAAATACTAATGTTCATAAGGGCTACATATTAAATAAACTATATCTTTGCGAAAGTAAATTTAATATTTTTAAATGCAATTACTAGCGTACATTTTAATTTACCCTATTCTGTGGTTTATTTCCATTCTTCCATTTAGGTTACTTTATGCTGTTTCAGACCTGTTATATGTTATAATATATTATGTGCTAGGCTACAGAAAAAAAGTAGTTCAAGAAAACCTTAAACTTATATTTGCTGAAAAATCAGAAGCAGAACTGTTGATCATTACAAAAAAATTCTACCACCATTTGTGTGATATGACTGTCGAATCGATTAAGTCAATGAATATTTCTGTTGACTCCATGAAAGCGCGTTATAAGTTTAATAACCTAGAGATCATTACCGACTTTGAAAAGCAAAATAAAAGCATTATTTTAATGTGTGCTCATTATGGAAGTTGGGAATGGATTTTTATTCTTCAAACCTACACAAGTCACCGTAGTTATGCGATTTACAAACGACTACAAAACAAATACTTTGATCGTTTAGTGAAATCGATTCGTGCTCGCTATAACAGCTATCTAATCACCACCAAAGAAACGTTTTCTGTAATGGAAACTGCTCAGAAAAACGGCATCTTATCCATGAGTGGTTTTGCATCAGATCAGTCGCCCAAAAAGGATAAAGCACGTTATTGGGCAGATTTTATGGGAATCAATGTTCCGGTTCATACAGGTGCGGAAGCCCTTGCTAAAAAATTAGATATGCCAGTTGTTTTTTTCTCTGTAAAACGCATGAAAAGAGGCTATTATGAAGCTACGTTTCAAACCTTGGCAGAAACTCCTACAACATTTAAAGATTATGAAATTACGGACCGCTTCTTAGAACTTGTAGAAGCGCAAATTCACGAGGCTCCAGAATACTATTTATGGACCCACAAACGCTGGAAACACCGAAAGGTTTAAAGCCCTGCCACTTCTTTTATTTCGTTTATGATTTTATCTGCTAATTCATCTGCAGTTTCTTGAGTTGGTGCTTCTGTATAGATGCGTATAATAGCCTCTGTATTACTTTTTCTTAGGTGAACCCATTCGGTTGGGAAATCAATTTTAACGCCGTCAATAGTTGATATCTGCTCTTGTGAATACTTCGATTCCATAGCCACTAAAATAGCGTCAACATCGATCGTAGGATTTAAATCAATTTTCTTTTTGCTCATAAAATACGAAGGGTAGCTAGCTCTTAAAGTACTCACCGCTATTTTGCGCTCAGCTAGTAAACTTAAAAATAAAGCAACGCCCACTAAAGCATCACGTCCATAATGAGATTCAGGGTATATAATACCGCCATTGCCTTCACCTCCAATACTTGCATTGCTTGCTTTCATCGCATTGACCACATTAACTTCTCCGACAGCACTTGCTGTATACGTACCACCATATTTTTCAGTGACATCTCTAAGGGCTCTTGTAGAACTTAGATTACTGACGGTATTTCCTGGCTTATGACTTAAAATATAATCGGCACAGGCAACTAAGGTGTATTCTTCTCCAAACATCACACCTTTTTCGTCCATAAAAGCCAACCTATCAACATCAGGATCTACCGCTATTCCAAAGTCAGCAGCAGTAGCCACTACTTTTTCAGACAAATCCGTTAAATGTTGCTTTAAGGGTTCTGGATTGTGCGGAAAATGACCATTGGGTTCACAGTGTAATTTAACCGCCTCAACTCCCAGTCGTTCTAAAAGAAGAGGAATTGCAATTCCTCCCGTAGAATTCACTGCATCAACAACCACCTTAAATTTACAGGCTGCAATTGCTTTTACATTTACATGATCTAAATCTAATACGGCATCTATATGAATATCAAAATACGCTTGATTTTTAGTAATCGTTCCCAAATCATCAACCCCAGCAAATTGCATAGAATCCGCCGCTGCTATATCTAAAACGCGTTGGCTGTGTTTAGAATTTAAAAACTCGCCATTGTGATCTAATAACTTTAAAGCGTTCCATTGTTTTGGATTGTGACTCGCTGTTAAAATAATTCCACCATCGGCATGTTCTAAAGGGACTGCAATTTCAACGGTTGGTGTGGTTGATAAATCTAAATCAATCACGTCTATACCCATTCCTATCAGTGTATTCATGACCAAATTTTGAATCATCGCTCCTGAAATTCGGGCATCTCTGCCAATCACCACTCGGTAAGAGTCCTTGGTGCGTTGCTCCTTTATCCAACTCCCATAAGCAGCTGCAAATTTTACAGTGTCAATAGGCGTTAAATTAGTATCAACAGACCCGCCAATAGTGCCTCTAATTCCAGAAATAGATTTTATTAATGTCATGAATATAAATTTTTAAAACAAATATAAGACTTCAAATCAATTATATTAAAATGTATTCATATTATTGCCTCATGAATTATTTAGCTCATATCTATCTTTCTGGAAATCAACCCGACATCATGATTGGTAATTTTGTAGCGGATAGCATCAAGGGAAAGAAATACCTTAGCTACCCTTCCGAAATTCAAAAAGGAATTCTACTCCATCGCCAAATAGATACAGCTACAGATGCACACCCTGCCTTTAGAAAAAGCACCAAACGGCTTCATGAAAGATACGGCCATTATTCAGGAATTATAGTCGATATATTTTATGATCATTTTCTAGCTAAAAATTGGACTGATTATTCCGACACCCCCCTTGAAGATTATATTCAGTCATTTTATAAACTTTTGAGAGATAACTTTGAGTCACTTCCAGAAAACATTCAAAAAATGGCCCCTGTCATGATGGAAGGGAATTGGCTTTTGATTTATTCAAATCTAGAAGGAATTGATCGGGTGTTGGCCGGCATGAATCGCCGTACCAAAAACAAGTCTGGGATGGATAGCGCTGGAGAAGAACTAAGAGCATATTATGCCCTTTTTGAGGCAGACTTTGGACTTGTTTTCAAAGACCTTCAAACGCTTAGTAATACCTTTCTCAGCACCTAATTAGGCGAGGGATCTATGTATTCTAGAATGTCTTTTGGTTGACACTCCAAAGCATTACAAATAGCCTCCAAAGTAGAAAACCGAATGGCCTTTGCTTTACCCGATTTTAAAATAGACAGGTTAGAAGTCGTAATACCAATGTGTTCTGATAGTTCCTTACTTCTCATTTTTCTCTTGGCAAGCATCACATCAAGATTAATTATTATAGGCATACCTTAAACTGTTAGATCGTTTTCTTCTTTAAAATTTTTGGCCACTAATAGGGCTTCACTTTGAATAATGAAAAATAAACCAATGATCATTAAAAACAAAGGAACCATGAGATCTACATCATATACAAATTCAAGAAGCCCTTCGCTTAATTTACCAATCCATCCCAAAATCATAATAACCATAAACATAACTCCCGCTAATAAAAAGTGGGTTCCTGATATTTTTAGGCTTCTAATAATTTGTTTAGAAAAATACTTATGGGTCAATAAATGTCGAGCCATTTTCCTTAGATAATACACCCCTCTTAAAAATACAATACACGTTAAAATGCAGATGCAACTAATTGAAATCGCTAGCACTGACCACCGTTCATCATTCCCATTTATTTCGTTGATTTCAATAAGTCCAAATGGAATAGTAATAAGTAACAAAAAAAAACCACCAATATTAAGGAAGTATAAATAATCAACGAGGGATTTGAAAAGAATGGATTTTTTCATGAAAGTATTAATTTTCATCAAAGATAATATAATTATTGATAAACAGTAATAAATACTTGTTTAACAATATTTAATTAACTAATATAATTCCATATATTTTTGTACTTGCCCATTTTTATATAGGTTTGGGCAATAGGTTGATGCTTTGGATCGATTAGTTTCGGATCGGCAACCAACACCTTTTTAACCCATTGCCGTGCTAAAGACAAGATGTCTTTATCTTTTACAATATTGGCTATTTTTAACTCTAAAACTCCACTTTGTTGAGTCCCCATCATATCCCCAGGGCCCCGAAGTCTAAGATCTACTTCCGCAATTTCAAACCCATCGCTTGAGTGAACCATCGTTTGCATACGTGTTTTACTATTTTCACCTAATTTATGACTGGTCATTAAAATACAATAACTCTGTTCGCTTCCACGTCCCACGCGTCCTCTTAACTGATGGAGTTGCGATAATCCAAAACGTTCTGCACTTTCTATAATCATGACGGACGCATTGGGCACATTCACTCCTACCTCAATTACTGTTGTGGCCACCATAATATGGGTTTCGCCTTTGACAAAGCGTTGCATCTCAAATTCTTTATCTGCAGGTTTCATTTGACCGTGCACCATAGATACTTGATACTTTGGCATTGGGAAATCACGAACAATGCCTTCATAACCATCCATCAAATCCTTAAAATCTAAGGTTTCACTTTCATTTATTAATGGGTATACAACGTAAATCTGTCGTCCTTTTGCAATTTCGTCCCTAATAAAACCAATAACTTTTAATCGATTGGTGTCATAACGATGAACGGTTTTAATTGGTTTTCTTCCGGCTGGCAACTCATCAATTACGGAAATATCTAAATCGCCATAAACAGACATGGCTAAGGTGCGCGGAATGGGCGTGGCCGTCATGACTAAAATATGAGGCGGAGCGTCATTTTTTTTCCAAAGCTTACTGCGTTGTGCGACTCCAAATCGGTGTTGTTCGTCAATAATTGCCAAGCCAAGGTTTTTAAATTTCACCTTATCCTCTAAAAGGGCGTGGGTTCCAATGATAATTTGTAATTCCCCAGATTCTAATTGTTCATGAATAACTCGTCGAGCCGCAATTTTACTTGACCCAGTTAATAATGCAATCTTAACCCCAATTAAATCACAAAAAGGTTTCAGTCCGTTGTAATGCTGAAACGCTAAAATTTCTGTGGGGGCCATCAAAGTCGATTGAAAATCGTTATCAATAGCAATAAACATAGACATCAATGCTACAATCGTTTTTCCAGAACCAACATCCCCTTGTAAAAGACGATTCATTTGAGCATTACTCCCCATATCAATGCGGATCTCTTTCAACACTCGTTTTTGAGCATTGGTCAGCTCAAAAGGCAGATGTTTGTTATAAAACGTATTAAAGTAATCGCCGACCGTTTCAAAACGATAGCCTTTAATTTTAGACTTGTGAATAATATTTTTGAGAATAAGCTGAAGTTGTATGTAGAAAAGTTCTTCAAACTTTAATCGAAACTGAGACCGGCTTAATAGGTTTTGATTTTTTGGAAAATGGATATTTAAAAGCGCTTCACTTTTAGAAATTAATTTTTGATGGTCTAGAATCTCCGATGAAAGTGATTCTTCAAAACGGCCATTTAACTGCAAGAAAAGCTGTTCCATCACTTTACAAATAACGCGGTTTGAAATCCCTCGATTCGATAACTTTTCGGTTGAAGGATATATGGGTTGTATCGCCTTAGAGAGACTTTTGTCATAGTCCGTTTTCAGTTCTATATCTGGATGCGGCATGCTAAATACGCCGTTAAACAGGTTGACTTTTCCGAAAACAACATAATCAGTATGTGTTTTTAAATGTTCCCGAATCCATTTATGCCCCCTAAACCAAACCAGTTCAATAAACCCTGAATCATCTCTAAAAGTGGCAACAAGTCGTTTGCCTCGCTTTTGAGCAATTTCTTTAAAACCTGTAATTTGTCCAATGATTTGAACTTCCGCATTTGAAGGCTGAAGCTCTGTAGTTTTATAAAACCGAGTGCGGTCTATATATCTATTGGGGAATAAATTTATAAGATCTTGAAACGTATGAATTCCCAATTCTTTACGAAAAACTTCGGCACGACTCGGCCCAACGCCTTTAAGATAATCTATAGGAGTCTGAAGTATAGTCGCTGTATTGGACGAATTTTTAATAAATTACTGATTTAATATTAAGAACTATAATACACGCAACTAAGTTAATCGTTTTTATCAGTGTTTATTTAAAAATGTTTAACTTGTTTTCTTAAAATTTAATTTTAAATAAATTATGAAACTCATAACTAGATCTACAAGTTATTTTATACTGTTCGCCTTCTCAATTTTAATTAATTGTAGTAGCGACAGCCCCAGTACTCCAACAGATGAAGTTGCCACTCCCCTGGTTTCGGTCAGTGCTCAAACACTTAGTTTTGATGGTACTGAAATTCTAATGTTTTCAGACCCCAAAACACTTACGTTGAATGCCTCAAGCCTCACGGCTAATGTAACAATTGTGAGTAGTGATGATTTTGAGATTTCACTAAATAATCAAAATTACGAATCTGAATTAACGCTTCAACCAACGAATTCTGCTATCAATTCTCAGGTCGTTTATGTCCGTTTTACTCCTTCAGAACAATCTATTGGCGATGTTTCTGGAACTGTAACTTTTTCAAGCGCAGAGGCTCCTACAAAAACTGTTGATTTAAATGGTACGGGATTGCCTATTTCTCCATATTTGTCAATCAATCAACCTATATTTTCATTTAATGACACAAGCATTGGTAGCGCCTCTGAATCAAGATATGTTTTGGTAACTGCTAATAATTTAACGACATTTTTAGATATTTCTACTGAAGGTTCATTCAGCATCTCTCTAAACGACACAGACTTTAGCTCGACCATCCAGATGGGTGAACAAGCTGCAAATGAAAATTTCACTTTATATGTACGTTTTGAGCCAACAGAAATTGGTGAAGCTACAAGTAGTATAGAATTTAATAGCGATGGTTTAACAACTGTTTCTTTAGCATTAAATGGAGTTGGTACTGAAATGGTATATAATTATCAAACTTTTGATCAAACACGTTTAGCGTTTGGTGGTGGTTATAACCAATCATCCACACAAACGTTCATGCTTCACGAGGATATGACAACTATTGAAACCATAAATATGTATTTACAATTAAACTGTCCTTCAGGGGGCTGTAATGCATGGGATGTGTATTCAAATATTTTGGTGAAAGACCCCTCTACAAACGAATGGTATGAAATAGGTCGTTACATTACTCCTTACGGAGTTGGCACTGGACAACTAGAGCGAGGGTTAAAAATAGATGTTACTGATTTCAAGTCTTTATTGACTGGCACTGTTGAATTAAAAGCCTTTATTGAAGTATGGGGCAGCGATGGTTGGGAGTTGAGTGTGGATTTAGAATACGTTCAAGGAACACCTGATTATCAATATTATGAAATTGCTCCGATAGTACAATACAACAACAACTCTTTAGGAGGTGTGATTTATGGAGAAGATGATTCTGCATTTGATTTAACTAGAACTATTTCTCTTCCTTCTAATTCTGAAAGCTCGCATTTGCGCACAATTATAACTGGTTGGGGACATGCAACTCCGAATGATTCGGATGGCAGGCCATGCGCAGAGTGGTGCTACAGAACACACCATGTTAAAATTAATAATACTCAGACGTTTCAGCATTATTTAGGTCCTATCGGATGTGGGTCAAACCCAGTAAGCCCACAAGGAGGTAATTGGGCACCAGACAGAGCGGGTTGGTGTCCAGGGATGGCTGTTCCAAATCGAATTGATTTATTGGATCCAAATTTATCGGGAAGCACATTCAGCTTCGATTATGAATTTGAACCTTGGACAAATAATCTTTTATCGACATCAACAAATATCCATGCCTATTATGCAATGTCTAGCTTTATCGTTGTAAAAAGTAATTCACCGATTGACAAACCCACTATTACGAATTAATAGCATGAAAGACTGTTCTTATAAAGCAATTAATTTATTAACTTCATTTTTTAAATAAGCCAAAGCAATACTACTTGGAGAAGGGTTGTCAATAGATTTAGTTAACACGAGTTCTCTGAATTTATCAGCTGTTTTAGTTGTATTTGAAAAATCACAGTTTCTAATGGTCTGAATGGTGGTGTTTTTTGCAGTTAAAATCACATTCCAACAGTCTTCGGAAAGGTAAATTTGTTGGGACAAATTGTGCTCAAATTCTTGTTCTATTGTTTGAATCAATAACTGTTCGTAATCTTCTTTTTTTGTTGAAATGGGTTGAATTCTGATAAGTAAATTAGTTGGTGTCATCCGTTCTAAAAACAAGGTCAAACGCTCGTAGGCTTGTAGTTTTATGGGGATAATATCACTTTTAATAGCACTATTTCGTGTGAAGTAATGCTTCTTATTTTGATTGCTTAAATAGTCTCTGGAAAACTTATAAATAATAATCAAAGCTAAGAGTGCAAAAAACCATATAAAATTAGTTTCTATAAAATCCATTTCTAATAAAATTAGTTAATTAATAAACGCCAAGTTACTAATTTCATTCAATATAGAAGCCGATTTGACTGTAGACAAATTAAAAACCGACCTCATTTTAGAGATTCATAAATTGTTTATAATTTATAAGCGATCCTTTAAAAATTACGAATAACATTACTTAATTTCACATCTTATAAAAAACAGAATTTGAAACAGTATTTAAGTCAACTTAACGATGCTCAATTAGCACCTACACTACAGAAAGAAGGCCCAATGATTGTCATTGCGGGTGCTGGCTCTGGAAAAACAAGAGTCCTCACCTATCGAATCGCCTATTTGATGAGTGAAGGCGTTGATCCCTTCAATATTTTATCCTTGACCTTTACCAACAAGGCTGCACGTGAAATGAAAATTAGAATCGCTTCTATTGTTGGAGACAGTGAAGCCAAAAACTTATGGATGGGCACCTTTCACTCTGTTTTTGCCAAAATATTACGTTTTGAAGCCGACAAACTTGGGTATCCATCTAACTTTACAATCTACGACACACAGGACTCTCAGCGTTTAATTTCATCAATAATTAAGGAGAAAAAGTTAGATAAAGACATCTACAAATACAAGCAAGTTCAATCCAGAATATCCTCTTATAAAAACAGTTTAATCACGGTTAAAGCCTACTTTCAAAATCCTGACCTTAAGGAAGCTGACGTCATGTCTAAGCGTCCAGAAATGGGTGAGATTTATAAAGAATATGTCTCTAGGTGTTTCAAGGCTGGCGCCATGGATTTTGATGATTTATTACTTAAAACCAATGAATTACTCACCCGATTTCCTGAAGTATTGGCTAAATACCAAGATCGATTCCGTTACATTCTAGTCGATGAGTATCAAGATACAAACCACTCACAATACTTAATAGTCAGAGCCCTTTCAGATCGTTTTCAAAACATCTGTGTTGTGGGAGATGATGCACAAAGTATTTATGCCTTCCGTGGCGCAAACATTAATAACATTCTAAACTTCCAAAAAGATTATGACGATGTGAAAATGTTTAGACTGGAACAGAATTACCGTTCTACCAAAAACATTGTCAATGCCGCCAACTCTATCATTGAAAAAAATCAGACTAAATTAGATAAAGTCGTTTGGACCGCTAATGAGGTGGGAGAAAAAATCACTGTCAATCGTTCCTTAACAGATGGCGATGAAGGGCGTTATGTGGCGAGCTCTATCTTTGAAAACAAAATGCAAAATCAGGCTAAAAATGGTGACTTCGCAGTTTTATATCGAACCAATGCTCAGTCAAGATCTATTGAAGACGCCTTACGTAAAAGAGGGCTTGATTACAGAATATATGGAGGGCTTTCTTTTTATCAACGAAAAGAAATAAAAGATGTCCTCTCCTACTTGCGAATTATCATTAACCCTGCAGATGAAGAAGCTTTAAAACGAATTATCAACTTCCCTGGAAGAGGTATTGGGCAGACTACTATTGATCGTTTAATTGTCTCTGCAAACGAGTATGATAAATCTATCTTTGAGGTCTTAAAAAACCTTCATGAACTTCCCATAAACATAAATGGGGGCACAAAAACTAAACTGCAAAATTTTGCCACCATGATTGAAAGTTTTCAAGTCATGAGCAAAACTACTAATGCGTTTGATTTAGCAGAACATGTTTGTAAAGCGAGTGGATTGATTCAAGAGTTTAAAAAAGATGGCACTCCAGAAGGAATGACTCGAATGGAAAATATTGAGGAACTTCTAAATGGAATAAAAGATTTTGTTGAAGGGCAACAAGAAATAGCAGATTCAACAGGATCATTAGCGGAGTTTTTAGAGGATGTAGCCTTGGCAACAGACTTAGACAACGAAGAAGGTGAAGACAGTGACAAAGTTGCCCTTATGACCATTCACTTGGCTAAAGGACTTGAATTTGAATATGTATACATCGTTGGTTTGGAGGAAAACTTGTTTCCAAGTGCCATGAGTATGAATACAAGGAGTGAGCTTGAAGAAGAACGTCGATTGTTTTATGTGGCCTTGACACGAGCAGAAAAACAAGCGTATCTTACCTATGCCCTATCTAGATACCGTTGGGGTAAATTAGTGGATGCAGAACCGTCTCGATTTATTGAAGAAATTGATGAACAATATCTAGAAATCGTAACCCCAAAAGAAGAACGTCGATTTAACCCGATGTTAAGTGCTGATATCTTTGGCGATGTAGACCCTAACACGGTACGATATAAGAAACCCGCTTATTTAAAAGCAAAACCGAAAGTCAAAGAATCTTTTAAAATCACAGCGCCAAAAAACTTAAAAAAAGTGAGTGAAACAAAAAGCAACACTAACTTATTTGATAATAAGTTAATTGTTGGCGATGTTGTTAATCATCAGCGATTTGGAAAAGGGAACGTATTAAATATTGAAGGAAAAGGAGGCGATTTGAAAGCTGAAATTAAATTTGAAAATGGCGGTATCAAAAAGTTATTACTAAGATTTGCGAAGCTTGAAATCATTTCATAATTAAGAAATATCATAATGGCTGAACTCCTCAAAATATTTCCAGAAAACCCAAACCAAAAAGCGCTAAAGAAAGTAATTGAAGTGCTCAAAAATGGTGGCTTAATCATCTACCCTACAGATACTGTTTATGGATTGGGATGTGATATCACAAATGTCAAGGCCCTCGAAAAAATTGCAAAAATAAAAGGCGTTAAACTAGAACGCTCTAATTTTTCATTTATTTGTCATGACTTGAGTAATTTAAGTGATTATGTAACTCAGATAGATACCCAAACATTTAAACTTCTTAAACGTACACTTCCTGGCCCCTATACTTTTATATTGCCCGGCGCAAGTACACTTCCACACCCTTTTAAAAAAAAGAAGACCGTCGGAATTCGTATTCCCGATAACAATATTGCTTTGGAAATTGTTAAAATGCTAGGCAACCCAATTGTGTCCACTTCAATTCATGATGATGATGAATTATTGGAATACACAACCGATCCAGAACTCATTTATGAAAAATGGAATTCTAAAGTGGATTTGGTAATTGACGGTGGTTATGGAGATAATCAACCCTCTACCATTGTAGAAGTTAAAGATTCTGAAATCAGTATTTTGAGACAAGGAAAAGGTAATATTGATATATTTTAAAATTGACAAAAGAGACTATAGAATTGATTTATGAGCAAGTTTGATGAATTTATAGAAGTAAAAGGAGCACGCGTACACAATTTAAAAAACATTGATGTAAAGATTCCTAGAGACCAATTGGTTGTCATCACTGGGATGTCGGGAAGTGGAAAATCTTCTTTGGCATTTGATACGATTTATGCCGAAGGCCAACGTCGTTATATTGAAACATTCTCGGCCTATGCACGTCAATTTTTGGGAAGTTTAGAACGTCCCGATGTTGATAAAATTGATGGACTTTCGCCAGTCATTGCCATTGAACAAAAAACAACCAGTAAATCTCCTAGATCTACCGTAGGTACAATCACCGAAATTTATGATTTCTTAAGACTTTTGTTTGCTCGTGCAGCAGATGCTTATAGCTATAATACCAGTGAAAAAATGGTAAGCTATAACGACCTTCAAATAAAAGACTTGATACTTGAGTCGTTTAACGGAAAACGTATTTCTATTTTATCTCCTGTAATCCGCTCTAGAAAGGGCCATTACAGAGAGTTATTTGAACAAATTGCTAAACAAGGATTTGTCAAAGTCCGAACCGATGGTGTCATAGTTGATCTTTCAAAAGGAATGAAGCTTGACCGTTACAAGATGCATGATATAGAAATAGTTATTGACAGACTTAAAATTGACACGACGAGCGCATCTACAAGCCGTCTTAGCGAAAGTATCAATACAGCCATGTACCACGGCGAAAATGTACTTATGGTGATTGAAGAAGATAGTAAAGAAGTTCGTTATTTTAGTCGTAATTTGATGTGCCCTACTTCCGGCATATCCTACCCAAACCCAGAACCAAATAATTTCTCATTCAACTCCCCAAAAGGGGCTTGCTCTGATTGTAGTGGTATTGGTACTTTATACAAAGTCAACGCCTCTAAAATAATTCCAGACCACTCAATCTCCATAAAAAATGGAGGACTTGCGCCACAAGGGGCTCAAAAAGATTCTTGGATCTTTAAGCAGTTAGAGCTCATTGCACAACGCTATAATTTTAAACTAACAGACCCCATCTCAAAAATACCTCAAGAAGCATTAGAAATTATACTGTATGGTGGGAAAGACAAGTTCTCTGTAGACAGTAAAACCTTAGGGGTTTCACGAAACTACAATATAGATTTTGAGGGAATTGCAAATTTTATTGAAAGCCAGTATAAACATTCAGACTCTACCTCTATCAAGCGTTGGGCTAAAGGGTACATGGATAAGATTAAATGTCCTAGCTGCAAAGGCTCACGACTAAAAAAAGAATCCCTATACTTCAAAATTAACGATAAAAACATTTCAGAACTTTCTGAAATGGATATTGTAGAGCTTGTAGAATGGTTCGAAAAACTACCCACCAAGTTATCTAAAAGCCAAACCATTATATCCAAGGAAATATTGAAAGAAATCTCTACACGTTTACAATTTCTTTTAGACGTTGGTTTGGATTATTTATCCATAAGTAGAAGTTCTAAATCTCTTTCTGGAGGCGAAGCGCAGCGAATTCGTTTGGCCACTCAAATTGGATCTCAATTAGTAGGTGTTTTATACATTCTAGATGAGCCAAGTATCGGTTTGCACCAAAGAGATAATGAAAAACTAATCAAGTCTTTAATAGCCTTGCGCGATGTTGGAAACTCCGTCATTGTTGTAGAGCACGACAAAGACATGATTGAGCAGGCAGACCATGTGATTGACATTGGACCGATGGCTGGAAAACATGGTGGTGAGATTATCAGTCAAGGGACACCAAAAGATATTTTAAATAGTGGCACAATGACTGCGGACTATTTAAGCGGCATTAGAGAAATTGAGGTCCCAAAACAACGCCGAATTGGAAACGGAAAATTCTTAGAATTAAAGGGGTGTACTGGAAATAACCTGAAAAATGTTTCTATTAAACTTCCATTAGCGCAAATGATTGGGGTTACTGGAGTTTCTGGAAGTGGGAAATCTACATTGATAAATGAAACGCTTTATCCAATTCTAAACAACTATTATTTCCATGGGGTCATGGAACCAATGCCCTATAAAACAATTAAAGGATTAGATAATTTAGATAAGGTTATTGACATTAACCAATCTCCAATTGGGCGTACCCCAAGAAGTAATCCAGCAACCTATACGGGGGTATTTGGAGAAATAAGAGCTTTATATGCCAAAATACCCGAGGCAATGATACGGGGCTATAAATTAGGTCGGTTTAGTTTTAATGTGGTTGGAGGCCGATGCGAAACATGTAGAGGTGGTGGTATGAGAGTCATAGAAATGAACTTTTTACCAGATGTTTATGTGGAATGCGAAACCTGCCAAGGGAAACGCTTTAACAGAGAAACTCTAGAAATTCGTTACAAAGGAAAATCAATTAGCGATGTGCTAAATATGACGATTGAAGAATCGGTGGATTTCTTTGAGCATATCCCTAAAATATACAGGAAATTAAAAACTATTAAAGAAGTTGGATTAGGTTATATCACTTTAGGACAGCAAAGCACTACATTATCAGGTGGCGAAGCACAACGAATCAAGTTAGCATCCGAATTAAGTAAGCGTGATACTGGAAATACTATTTACATTTTGGACGAACCAACAACTGGTTTGCATTTTGAAGACATAAGAGTGTTAATGGGTGTTTTAAACAAATTAGTTGATAAAGGAAATACCGTTCTTATAATAGAACACAATCTAGATGTTATCAAAACAGTTGATTACATAATTGACATTGGGCCTGAAGGAGGTCACGGAGGTGGCAAGGTTATTGCAAAGGGAACACCTGAAGAGATTATAAAAAACAAATTAAGTCATACGGCACGATTTTTAAAAAAAGAGCTAACTTAGTAAACACTTAAAATTGAATTATGGGACCGGAAAAGAAACACAAAGGATGGAATGAAATAAAAACAAATGACTCTTGGGCGATTTTTAAAATCATGGGAGAATTTGTAACTGGATTTGAGAAAATGAGTAAAATTGGGCCGTGTGTCTCAATTTTTGGATCCGCTAGAACCAAGCCAGAGGATGATTATTACAAACTATCAGCTGAAGTAGCAACAGCAATTGTAAAAGCGGGATATGGTGTTATTACTGGTGGTGGCCCTGGTATAATGGAAGCAGGAAATAAAGGGGCTCATTTAGCTGGAGGGACGTCTGTAGGCCTAAATATTGAATTACCTTTTGAACAACATAACAACCCCTATATTGATGCTGACAAAAGTATAGACTTCGACTATTTTTTTGTTAGAAAAGTAATGTTTGTGAAGTATTCTCAAGGGATTGTTGTGATGCCTGGTGGTTTTGGAACTTTAGACGAACTATTTGAAGCAATTACATTAATTCAAACTCACAAAATTGAAAAATTTCCAGTAATACTAGTTGGTAAAATATTTTGGAGTGGACTGTTGGAATGGATAAAAGCGACCCTATTAGAGCGATTTGAAACAATTAGCGCAAAAGATCTTGACTTAATTCACTTGGTCGATACATCGGAGGAAGTGATTGAAATCCTTGACACATTTTATAAAGAATATCAATTAAGTCCAAACTTTTAAATTAATAGTAGTTAAAAGTTATCAATAATCACTGAATAATTAAGCCCCTTAAGTCTGAAATTTTTTGAGAAACTTTATAATAACTTGTACCGTAATATCCTGTTTATTCACTGTTAGCAGTCAAAATGAAATAGAAATTCATGGCGTGTTAAACACAGAGAGTAATACCATCACAATTAAACAAAAGATAACGTACTACAATAACTCAGACGCCTCATTAAGTGAATTGTATTTTAATGACTGGAGTTCTAGTTTTAGCAGTCCAGACTCCCCACTTTCAGAAAGATTTGTGGAAGAATATGACGGTTCTTTACTAAATCCCAAACAAAAACAACGTGGGTTTACAATAATTCATTCGGTAAAAAATGAATATGAGTCTAACCTTGCTTTTTCTTACCTAGAAAACCAATGTGATCTATTTAAAATTAAACTTGATGCTGCTTTATTACCTCATACATCAACAATATTAATTATTGAATATACACTTCAAATTCAAAGTGATCGATTTACCAATTATGGGGTAACTAATAAAAAAGACTATTTTTTAAATTACTGGTATATAACTCCTGCTGTGTATGAAAATTTAGAGTGGAAATTGTATAGTAATAAAAATCTAGACGATTATTATACCCCTAAATCTAACATAAAGCTCTTCTTGGAAACCCCTAAAGACTACAGTGTTAGTTCAGAATTAAATTTAATAACTATAAACAACAAATTAAATACACTAGAGTTTGGTTTTGAAGGAGTGGAAAGAACAGACTCAAGGCTTAATATTTCAAGAAAGCCATTCTTAAAATTTAAAACTGGAGACTTAAATATCATAAGTAATAGCTTAGACAGCGATGAATCACTGAGTCGGCAAATGAATTCATTTAACAAAGTTGTGGAGTTTTTAAACATTAAATTAGGAGCTTATCCTAATGAAAATCTAATGGTTTCTAAAGTCGATTTGAAGAAACAACCTATTTATGGACTGAATATACTTCCGGGCTTTCTAAATCCATTTTCTAAAGAGTTTGAATATGAGTTGACCGTTGCCAAAAACTTAATTCGACTTTATTTAGACCAGTATTTAAACATGAATCCAAGAGAAGATCACTGGCTTAAATCTGGGCTTGAAACAGTGTTACTAATGGAGTATATAGAGCAGCATTATGAAGATCTAAAAATGATAGGAAAGCTAGCGAATGTTTGGGGGATAAAAAGGTATAACTTTGCAAAATTAAAATACAATGAGCAGTACAATCTGGCCTACTTAATTATGGTTAGAAATGGAAGAGACCAAGCCTTAAATTTACAGAAAGACGAATTATTAAAGTTCAATGCTAACTTATCGAGTAAATATAAAGCTGCTAAAGGATTGATTTTTTTAGAAGATTTCATTGGAAAATCAAAAATTGATGACTGGATAAAAGAATTTGTTATCAAAAATAAAAATGATTTTAAAACCACAAAAGATTTCGAGTCTTATATAAAAACAAAAAGCACGAAAGATCTGAGTTGGTTTTTTGATTCGTTCCTCAAAAACACACAACAAATTGATTATAAAATATCCGCATTGCGTAGCGATGAAGACTCGATCTACTTTACTGTTAAAAATAAAAAGCGAGGACAAACACCAGTGTCATTATTTACTCTAAAAGATGATAAAGTCATTGCCAAAGAATGGCTAACAGGAATTGGGAAAGAAAAGACGTTTGTAATAGCTAATAATTCAGCTGATAAATTAGTTTTAAACTATGATGAAAAGGTTCCAGAATTTAATTTAAAAAACAACTGGAAGTCTGTAAATGGAAGTGATTTGTTCAACAGACCTTTTCAGTTTAGACTTATAAAAGACTACACATCACCCTTTAACAATCAACTTTATTTATTACCAACTATAGAATATCGAAATATATATGACGGCATTAATTTAGGACTTAATATTAATAACAGAGGCATATTAAATAAACCTTTTACATTTGGAATTGCGCCTAATTATAGTTTAAAATCTAAAGCCTTAACTGGATTTACAAAATTTATACATAATACCTATTTTGAAGATCAAGACTTGTATAATATTCAATTTGGCGTTTCTGTGTCTCGCTCAAGTTTTGCAGAAAATTCATTTGTAACCAAGCTTCGACCCTACATGTCATTTAATTTTAAAGATGCTTCAAACTTAAGATCTAATGAATTTAAAAGTCTGATTTTAAGATACGTTGGGATCGATAAAGATTATGTGGAACCTACTGAAGATGAAATGGCTCTCCCTTCATATGGAGTGTTCAATATAAGATATTTGAATTCAAACCGTGGCTTTAAAAAGCATTATAGTTGGTTTTTTGATTCACAATTTTCAAATGAATTTGGTAAACTATCCTTTAATTACGAATTTAGAAAACGTACGAATAAAAAAAGTTTTTATAATCTAAGAATATTTGCGGGAACGTTTTTGTACTCAAAAATCAGTAATGATCAAACTAACTTCGATTTTGCTCTCGATCGACCAACGGACTATTTATTTGACTATAATTATTTGGGGCAATTTGAGTCCTCAGGAGTATTTAGTCAACAAATTATAATTGCAGAAGGTGGATTTAAATCAAAATTAGATACCACATCAGCCAATCAATGGATTACCACCTTAAATGCTAGTGCTTCAATATGGAGGTATGTACAGGCTTATGGAGATATTGGAGTTGTTAAAAACAAAGGCAATGCTGCAGAATTTGTTTATGACTCTGGAATACGTTTAAACCTTATTACAAATTATTTTGAAATTTATTTTCCTTTTTATTCAAATTTAGGCTGGGAAATTGCAGCACCGCAATACAATGAAAAGATCAGATTTGTATTTACTGCTGAACCTAAAGCTCTTTTCGGTTTATTTAAAAGAGAATGGTATTAATTGTTGTTTTTAATTTAATGAAATCAGCTAATTTGTAATTATTATTCATATTTAAGCTCAATAAACGAACTTATTTTATCAATAATTCATTTAATTATCATTACAAAGCATAGGTCAAAACCTTGAAATATTTTATATTTGCAACTTATAATAATATTCAAGAATGCTTATCAAAAATGACCCAACTAAAGATATTACATTTAAAGACTTCAAATCTGATGTCTTAAATGATTACAAGATCGCTTATACCAGTCGAGAGTGTAGTCTTCTTGGACGAAGGGAAGTTTTAACCGGAAAGGCTAAGTTTGGGATTTTTGGTGATGGTAAAGAGTTACCCCAAATTGCTTGGGCTAAAGCATTTAAAAAAGGGGACTTTAGATCTGGCTATTACAGAGATCAAACCTTTATGATGGCTATTGGAGAATTAAATATCGAACAATTTTTTGCTGGTCTCTATGCCCATACTGATATTGCTCATGACCCTATGAGTGCAGGAAGACAAATGGGAGGTCATTTCACGACCCATTCATTAGATGAAAACTATAATTGGAAAAATCTTACCGAACAATACAATTCTAGCTCCGACATTTCTCCTACTGGCGCACAAATGCCCAGATTACTTGGATTAGCTCAAGCTTCGAAAGTGTACCGTAACTTAAAAGGATTTGATACGGAAAAATTTTCTAAATCAGGAAATGAAGTTGCTTGGGGAACTATTGGAAATGCCAGTACAAGTGAAGGCGTTTTCTTTGAAACAATAAATGCTGCTGGGGTTCTTCAAGTTCCCATGGTAATTAGTATTTGGGATGATGAATATGGTATTTCTGTTCATGCTAAACACCAAACAACAAAAGAAAATATATCTGAAATTTTAAAAGGATTTCAAAGGGATTCTGATAATGATGGATATGAAATTATAAGAGTACATGGATGGGATTATGTAGAGCTTATTAATGCATATCAAAAAGCAAGTGAAATTGCAAGAAATGAACACGTTCCGGTTATGATTCATGTTAATGAATTGACCCAACCCCAAGGTCATTCTACTTCGGGGTCTCATGAAAGATATAAATCAGCAGATCGATTAAAATGGGAACAATCTAACGATTGTAATACTAAATTTAGAGAATGGATTATCTCCAATGATATTGCAACAGACGAGCTCATAACATCGCTAGAACGTAGCATTAAAAAAAGTGTTAAAGAAGGCAAGCAAAAAGCGTGGAAAGATTTCTGCGATCCTATTAAAAATGAAAAAGAAGAAATCTTAGAATTAATGAATTCGGTTGCAAATGCATCTTCTCAAAGGGTTTTTATTCAAAAGATCATAAAACAACTCGTAAGTATTAAAGAACCCCTAAGAAATGATATTTTAAGTAGAGCTCGTAAAATATTAAAATACTTAATTCACGAAGATAGTACAACTAAAACCGAACTAATTGAATGGATTAATTCATATTTCAAAAAAAATCAACCCAAATACAGCACTTTACTATACAGTGAATCTGAATCTAGGGCTACTAACATCGCTGAAGTACTTCCCTTATTTGACTCAAATTCAAAATTAGTTGATGGACGTGTAATTTTACGAGATAATTTCGATAAGATATTAGCGAATAAGCCTGAAGTTTTAATTTTTGGAGAAGACACTGGAACTATTGGAGATGTGAACCAAGGACTAGAAGGCTTGCAAGAAAAATTTGGAGAAACAAGAGTTTCAGACACAGGAATCAGAGAAACGACTATAATTGGTCAAGGAATTGGCTTGGCTTTAAGAGGACTAAGACCAATCGCAGAAATTCAATACCTAGATTATATGGTATACGCGCTTCAAATCATCAGTGATGATTTATCTACTTTACATTATAGAACTTTTGGCAAACAAAAAGCGCCTATGATTATTCGAACTCGTGGACATCGGTTAGAAGGTATATGGCATTCTGGCTCACAATTAGGCGGTATTTTAAATCTAATCAGAGGTATTTATGTATTGGTGCCAAGAAATATGACTAAAGCCGCTGGGTTTTATAACACATTACTAGAAAGTGATCAACCTGCAATGGTAGTGGAATGCTTAAACGGCTATCGATTAAAAGAAAAAGAACCTTCAAATTTGGGGGAATTCAGAACGCCTGTTGGAATTGTAGAAACCATTAAAGAAGGGGCTGACCTAACCATTGTTTCATACGGGTCAACGCTTCGAATTATAGAAAAAGTGGCTAAAGATTTACAAGAAGTAGACATTGATGTCGAGATTATAGATATTCAATCACTAATTCCCTTTGATCTTCAAAAAGACATTTCAAAAAGTGTTGAAAAAACAAATCGAATCCTCATTATTGATGAAGATGTTCCTGGAGCTGCCTCGGCATATATCCTTAACGAGATTCTACAAAATCAAAACGTGTATGAGCACTTAGATAGCAAGCCGCAGCTATTAACTGCTAAAGAACACCGTCCTGCGTATGGAAGTGATGGAGATTATTTTAGTAAGCCATCAGCAGAAGACGTTTTTGAAACTGTTTATAATATGTTTCATGAAGTGGACCCTAGCTCCTATCCTAAATTAAGATAACATCTTCTAGTCGGTAATTCAACTTGCAAAATTCTACGTAAAATCGTAACATTACATATATAAATAACTGATACTATTATCTATGCAAAGTACCGATACTACATCTAAAGAAAACAACGCAGTTAAAGTCATTGAAGAGCTCACAATTTGGGAAGCACTTATTCCTGTATTTGCTCTTGTTGGAATGTTGTTTTACAATGTTTTTTATGTATTTGGTGATGATGCTTTAAGTGGAAGTAATCAATTTTTATTGCTGCTAGGAGCAGCGGTTGCAGCAATTGTGGGATATTTCAAAAAAGTAAGCTATAAACACATGCTAGAGGTCGTTGCTGAGAATGTTAAATCTACTACCGGTGCCCTTCTCATTTTACTCTTAGTTGGCGCCTTGGCTGGTACTTGGCTTGTAAGTGGGATTATTCCATCTATGATTTATTATGGGTTACAAATATTAAACCCCACTTTTTTCTTGGTTGCTTCTGTGATTATATGCTCAATTATATCCATCGCAACGGGAAGTAGCTGGACAACCTCTGCAACCGTAGGAATTGCTTTAATTGGGATTGGAAATACTTTAGGGATTTCTGCAGGAATGACTGCAGGTGCCGTTTTATCTGGCGCCTACTTTGGGGATAAAATGTCTCCACTAAGTGATACTACAAATTTGGCTCCGGCCATGGCTGGAAGTGAGTTGTTTGATCATATTAAGTACATGGCATATACAACGGTTCCAACAATCATAGTCACATTAATTATTTTCCTAATTATTGGCTTAAATATAGATACAAATGGAAATCCAAATATTTCAGACAAACTAGAAGCGATAAACGGAGCTTTTAATATCTCTCCTTGGTTATTTTGCGTTCCTTTATTAGTTATTATTTTAATAATAAAGAAAACACCTCCTTTAGTCGCTCTTTTACTAGGAACTCTTTTTGGAGCGATTGCGGCTATTATTGCCCAACCTCAAATTATCATGTCAATTGCTGACGTTAGCGTTCTGAATTTCGAATCAGCATACAAAGGCGTTATGAAAGCTATTACTGTAGATACAGCTGTAGAAACATCAAGTAAGGAACTTAATGATTTATTTACTGCTGGAGGCATGAACGGAATGTTGGGAACCATATGGTTAATTATTTGCGCCATGGTATTTGGAGGCGTAATGGAAGCTATCGGAGCCTTGTCAAGAATCAGCAAAGCTTTACTAAGCTTAGCAACCACAACCTTTGGTCTATTTGCTAGTACTGTGACTAGCTGTTTGGCTCTTAACCTAACGGCATCAGATCAATATTTGGCCATCGTAGTGCCTGGTAAAATGTTTAAAAAAGCCTATGAAGATCGAGGTTTAGCACCCGAAAACCTGAGCAGAACACTTGAAGACTCCGGAACGGTGACCTCTGTGCTAATTCCTTGGAATACTTGCGGGGCTTATCAAAGTGGTGTTCTGGGGGTATCGGTAGCAGATTACTTTGTGTTTGCCTTTTTTAATTGGATCAGTCCATTTATGACGCTCTTGTTTGCTGCATTTTCTATCAAAATCAAGAAATTAGCGAAGTCCTAATCTAGACTAGTTTCAATAGATAACTTTAACTTATAGCTGTATAAGAAATTATAATTTTTTACCGTTAAAAAAGGAGATATCATACGGTATATTTACATAAAATAATATTAATAATTTAAAAATCATACTATGGCAATTGTAGGGAAAAAATTTCCAAATTTAAATGTTGACGCAATGAATGAAATGGGCGATACTTTTAAAGTAAACGTTCTTGAAGAAGCAATTAACAATAAGAAAAAAGTACTTTTATTCTGGTATCCAAAAGATTTTACTTTTGTATGTCCAACCGAACTACACGCTTTTGAAGCGGCGAAGGCAGAATTTGAAAAAAGAAACACAATCGTTATTGGTGCATCCTGTGACACTCCTGAAGTTCATTTTGCTTGGTTATCAACAGCGAAGGAAAATGGCGGTATTGAAGGTGTCACCTACCCGATTTTAGCAGATTCTAACAGAAACCTAGCATCAACACTTGGGATTTTAGATATCTCAGACGAAACTTACAATGAAGAAACGGGAGTTGTTTTGGTTGAAGGTGATAATGTCACTTACAGAGCGACTTATATTATTGACGAAGAAGGAACTGTTGTACATGAGAGTGTAAACCACATGCCCCTTGGACGAAATGTTGCTGAGTTTTTAAGACTTGTAGATGCATACACACACGTTCAAGAAAAAGGAGAAGTTTGTCCAGCAAACTGGGAAGAAGGAAAAGACGCTATGCAGCCAAATGCAAAAGGAACTGCAAGCTATTTAGCATCTCACTAAAATAAATTTATCATGCAAGAACTCTCTGAAGACAATTTACAGTCTATTATTAATGATCACCCTTTTGTAGTCGTGCAATATTCTGCTACATGGTGTGGGAATTGTAGAATAATGAAACCTAAATTCAAAAAATTAGCGTCTGAAATGTCAGATGCAACTTTTGTGATGGTGGATGCAGAAAAATTCCCTGAAAGCAGAAAATTAGCAACCGTAGACAATCTACCGACGTTTGCGATTTTTAAATCAGGACAATTTATTAACCAAACGCAAACAAATAAGTTTGACGTTTTAAAAGATCTTGTGGATGAAGCTTCCAGTAATTAAACATTTAACCCAATTTATTGAGAGCAACGATGAAGACTATATTATCGAAACGTTGGAAACGCTTGAAGCACTCTCTGAAGTTCCAAGTCTGAAAGACGAGGAATTGGATGTTATTGGTGAGTTGATATCAAATATGTACGGTGCACTTGAAGTGCATAAAATGGTTAAAGAAGGAATACCTCAGAAAGACGCTTTGAATAGCTTCATGAAACGAGTCTTAGGTTCTATTGATAGTTAAATTATTTAATTATAGCATAAAAAAAACCCTTCTCAAATGAGAAGGGTTTTTTTATATAATAGAATTAATGGTTTATTTACCGTCCATCTTATCTTTAAGTGCTTGTAATGCATCATTAGCATCTCCTAAGGTAGGTTTTGCTTCAGCTGCACTGCTTGCTGCCTTTTTAACGGCTGCTTTCACATGTTTAACTTCTTCAGCTTTGAAAAGAGCCGTGTGAGACGCTACAACGCGCTTGAACTCTTTATTGAATTCAATAACTACGAATTCAGCTTCTTCACCTTTCTTAAGCTTATTTCCATCTTCTTTTTCAAGATGACGTGAAGGAATAAATGCAACAACATCTTCATTGAATTTAACAGTTGCACCTTTATCAACGATTTCATCGATTGAAGCAGTATGCTTAGAGTTTAATCCAAATTCAGTTTCGTATTTGTCCCAAGGATTGTCCGTAGTTTGTTTGTGACCTAAGCTTAGTTTTCTAGCTTCTACGTCTAACTCAAGAACGACAACTTCAAGGTTATCTCCTACAGCACAAAATTCGCTTGGATGTTTTACTTTCTTAGTCCAAGATAAATCAGAGATGTATATTAATCCATCAATACCTTCTTCTAGTTCAACAAAAACACCAAAGTTTGTGAAGTTTCTTACTATTCCTGTATGCTTAGAAGCTACTGGGAATTTAGAAGTAATATCTGTCCATGGATCCGCAGATAGTTGCTTGATACCTAATGACATTTTACGATCTTCTCTATCTAAAGTTAAGATTTGAGCTTTGATTTTATCGCCTACTTTAACGAAATCTTGAGCTGAGCGTAAGTGCGTAGACCAAGACATTTCAGAAACGTGGATTAATCCTTCAACTCCTTCAACAACTTCAATAAATGCACCGTAATCAGCGATTACAACGACTTTACCTTCAATTTCGTCACCAATTTTAACCTCTTCTCCAAGGGCATCCCATGGGTGTTTGCTTAATTGCTTAAGACCTAATTGAATTCTTGATTTATTTTCATCAAAGTCAAGTATAACAACATTAATCTTCTCATCTAGTTCAACAATCTCACTTGGATGATTGATTCTAGACCATGAGAGATCGGTAATGTGTACTAATCCATCTACACCACCAAGATCCATAAAGACTCCATAAGAAGTAATGTTTTTAACAACACCTTCTAATACTTGTCCTTTTTCTAATTGACTGATGATTTCTTTTTTCTGGATTTCGATATCTGCTTCAATAAGCGCTTTATGCGAAACAACAACGTTTTTGAATTCGTGGTTAATTTTAACCACTTTGAATTCCATTGTTTTGTTAACATACTGATCGTAATCTCTAATAGGCTTCACATCGATTTGAGAACCTGGTAAGAATGCTTCAATACCAAATACATCGACAATCATACCCCCTTTAGTACGACATTTAACAAAACCGTTTACAATTTCTCCAGTTTCATTTGCAGCGATCACACGATCCCATGCTTTAATAACTCTTGCTTTACGGTGAGATAATATCAACTGACCTGTAGCGTCTTCACGCACATCAATTAATACTTCTACTTTATCACCAACCGCTAGGTTAGGATTGTAGCGAAACTCATTTAATGAAATAACACCTTCAGATTTTGCATTAATATCAATAATCGCATCACGATCAGAAATATGAATAACTGTACCATCAACAACTTGATCATCAAGAGTGTCAACAAAATTACTTGCCACTAATTTCTCAAATTCTACAAGTTTCTCGTCATCAACAGGGTCGATACCTTCTTCGTAGTTATGCCAGTTAAAATCTTTAAGGAATTGCTCAGGATTAGCTTGAGCTTCGTTAGGTTGTGGCACTTCAACTGCTGTAGTTTCTGCAGTTACTTCTTCCACATTTGTGTTTTTTTCTTCAGCCATGGCTGTTTAAAATTTGTATTTTATTGAAGTTAGATTCGATTAAGCACGACTATAAAAGTGTTATTAATTTGTTTTGTTTCCCTTTACTGAATCTATTAATTGCTAAAGGAGTGCAATTTTACGATTTATTTACAATTTTACCTAATGTTTTTTACGCTGTTTTTAAGGGAGAGATTTATATCGTGTCAGAATCATTATTAAATCGGATGAAATTCAAGAATCTTACCTATGATTATGACTCTAATTTTGAATTAACCAATTTCATAACCTGGTCAAATTGCTCTTTCTTAGATAGATTTGAATTATCAATTTCTACAGCATCATTCGCTTTAAATAGTGGAGAGTCTTCTCTAGTAGAATCAAGGTGGTCTCTTAAGTTGATGTTGTCTAGTACAGCTTTAAAAGAGAGATTAGAATCATTTACTGCAAGTTCCTTATAGCGTCTTTTTGCACGGGTATCGGCAGAAGCCGTCATAAATAGCTTTAGTTCGGCAGTGGGAAAAACCACCGTTCCAATATCCCTTCCATCCATCACAATTCCTTTTTGGCTCCCCATTTGTTGTTGAAGTTTTACCAATTGCTGACGAACTTCTGGTACCGTAGCCACAATGCTCACTGCATTTGAGACTTCCATAGAACGGACTTTCTCATTAACATTCATGTTGTTTAAATAAACTTCAGAAGATTTTAAAACTTCATTATACACAAAAGTGACCTTAATTAATGGCAATTTACTAATCAATTGAGAGGTTTTTAAATCGGCCCCATTAATAAGGTTGTTTTGCAATGCATATAGTGCAACTGCACGGTACATCGCTCCAGAGTCAACATAAACATAGTGCAAGTGTTTAGCTAATTGCTTCGCAAGTGTACTTTTTCCTGTGGATGAAAACCCATCGATTGCTATTGTAATTTTTTTCACTACTGTAAGTTTATTTGTAAGCCTAGAAAGCTTGTGTTTGCTGCGGATGAATAGCGCGCATGTGTATAACTAAATCGCATGTTATTAAATTTCAAACCGATCCCTAAAGATAAGCCTGAAAAGTTACGTTGTTCTAATATTTTAAGTTCCTCTGCCCTTCTGAAACTGTACCCTAATCTAAGGTTAAATCCTTTATCTGGAAACAATTCGACTCCAATAATAGTATGCCTAAATAAATTACTAATAAAACCTACTTTTTCTTCTGTCTGATTCCCATTCAAATCAGTTGTACTTCTTGCTGGATTAGGAGATGCTATGGGCCACTTTTGCAGGTTCTCGAAAGTAAGGTGCCAACGAATTGGTACATTTTCAAGCATTTGAGAGAACCCGAGATCAATCTCAAAAGGCAGTGGCTCTTTCATTCCTGCATACGTTGATAATTGTGTTCCAACATTCCGAATTACCAAGGCAGCATTAAAGTCCAAATAGTCATCTACATAAATAAGCCCTATGTCAGTTGCGATTCCAATCGAACTATATTGCTCTAATTTAGAGGTTATAAACTTAAGATTGGCACCAACATAAAAATCTGAATACCCTATTTGTCTAGCATATCCGACAGATAAGGCAGCTTCATTTCCAGTAAAAGTACCTGTGCTGACTCCATTTTCATCATACCCATCAAAACTCCCATAATTAATGTAAGTCATTCCAACGTGGAAAGTTTGAGTTCTCCGATCAACAGTATAAGCATAAGCGGCAGTCCCGTAACGGATATCCCCTAAGTAATTTGAGTAATTGATCGCTAACTGGTTGTCCATGTCAACATTTATAGTTGCAGGATTATACAATGCTTGAGTGGCGTCATAATCAACATTGGTTAGTACTTTACCTCCAAGAGCTGCTTGTCTAGGAGACGACATCAGGTTTAAAAACTGGTAAGTTGATTCCCCCCCAAGTTGAGCATAAACTTTAGCAATGCCAAAAAAAAATATAATAAATGTGACAACTAACCTCATTTGAGTGTAAAAGTAAATAAATCAATTCTAAAACGAATATAAGAGTGGTTTATTTCATCCCAACTCAAAGAGTTTTAGCTATAAGGATTTGGCGTTTTTTACTTTTTGATTTGTAATAGCTAAATCAATAACCTCACTCATCTCCGAAACAAAATGAAACTTCAAGCCTTTCAAATAAGTCGTATTAATCTCATCAATATCACTTTTATTTTCTTTGGAAAGAATAATTTCTTTTATTTTGGCACGTTTAGCTGCCAAAATCTTTTCCTTAATCCCTCCTACTGGCAATACCTTGCCTCTTAAAGTGATTTCACCTGTCATGGCTAAACTTTTTTTAATTTTTTTCTGGGTGAATAGAGAAACTAAAGATATAAGCATTGTAATCCCAGCACTAGGCCCATCTTTGGGTGTGGCCCCTTCAGGCACGTGGATGTGTACATTATAATTTTCAAATACAGAGACCTCTAAATCATATAAATCTGCATTGGCCTTGATATACTCCATGGCTATAGTAGCAGATTCCTTCATCACTTTGCCTAAATTTCCTGTGATATTTAGGTTTCCCTTTCCTTTTGACAAGATCGACTCAATGAATAAAATATCTCCACCGACACGAGTCCAAGCTAAGCCTGTGACAACACCTGCTACATCATTATTTTCATATTTATCTCTCTCTAACTTAGGACTTCCCAAAACATCAACTATGACATCATTGCTAACTTTAACAGCATATGTTTCCTCCATGGCAATGTTCTTAGCGGCAAACCTGACCATTTTTGCGATTTGCTTTTCTAGGCCTCTAACCCCTGATTCCCTCGTATACCCTTCAACAATTTTCTCTAACTGTGGTTGAGCAATTTTTAAATCCGAAGGTTTCATCCCATGTTCTTTGATTTGTTTAGGGAGTAAATATTTTTTTCCTATTTGAACCTTTTCTTCAATAGTATATCCACTTACATTAATAATCTCCATTCGGTCTAAGAGTGCCGGCTGAATGGTGTTTAAACTATTAGAAGTGGCTACAAACATGACTTTAGAAAGGTCATACCCCATTTCCAAAAAGTTATCATAAAATTCAGAGTTCTGCTCTGGATCTAAAACTTCTAACATGGCTGATGAAGGATCCCCTTGGTTAGAACTTGACAATTTATCAATTTCATCCAATACAAAAACGGGATTAGAAGTCCCAGCTTTTTTCAAACTTTGTAGAATTCGACCTGGCATCGCACCTATATAAGTCTTACGATGCCCTCTAATCTCAGCCTCATCCCTAAGTCCTCCTAGAGAAATTCTAACATATTCTCTTCCTAAAGCCTCTGCGATCGATTTCCCAAGAGAGGTTTTACCAACACCTGGGGGTCCATACAAACATAGTATAGGCGATTTCATGTCATTTCTTAGTTTTAAAACAGCTAGGTATTCTATGATTCGTCTTTTGACTTCTTCTAAACCAAAATGATCTCGGTCTAATATTTTTTGAGCACGTTTTAGGTCAAAGTTATCCTTACTGAAAGAGTTCCACGGCAGGTCTAAAAATAGATCTAAATAATTTCTTTGGATTGAATACTCCGCCACTTGAGGGTTCATTCGTTGTAGTTTTCCAATCTCTTTATTGAAGTGAGCTTTAACCTTATCGTTCCATTTCATTACAGAAGCACGACCCTTCATGGCTTCAATTTCTTCTTCGTAACTAACGCCTCCCAATTCTTCTTGAATTGTTTTGATTTGTTGTTGTAAGAAATACTCTCGTTGTTGCTGACTCATGTCATTCTGAACCTTAGACTGAATGTCATTTTTAAGTTCTAGACGTTGTAACTCAACATTCATGTGTTTTAAGGTCAATAAGGCACGCTCTTGCAAGTCGTTTACTTCCAGTAATTTTTGTTTTTCAACAACAGAAAGATTCATGTTGGAAGAAACAAAATTGATTAAAAATGAATTACTTTCTATATTCTTAATCGCAAATGAAGCCTCACTAGGAATGGTTGGACTTTGCTTAATTATTTGAAGTGCCAGTTCCTTAATAGATTCAATAATAGCTGGAAACTCGGTATTATTTAGAGGACTAATTTCTGGAACGCTCTGAATGTTAGCAACCATATAGGGCGTTTCAGAAGTGATTTCAGATATTTTAAATCGTTTCTTCCCTTGAATAATAACCGTCGTGTTTCCATCGGGCATTTTAAGCACTTTTAAAATCCTTGCAATGGTTCCTGTGGTGTGAATATCCTCAATTGAGGGGTCTTCTACAGTTTCATCAATTTGAGACACCACTCCAATCACCTTTGTGCCAGAGTTAGCGTCATTAATGAGTTGAATTGATTTATCGCGTCCCGCTGTTATAGGAATCACGACTCCGGGAAATAGCACGGTATTTCTTAGTGAAAGTATGGGAAGAGATTCAGGAAGAGATTCATTTTTTATAGCCTCTTCATCCTCTGTGGTCATCAATGGAATTAGCTCTGAATTTTCATCAAAGTCTTGTAATGACAAACTGTCAAGCATTGTAAATTTTGAGTTACTCATAAGTATATTAGGTCATTCTGTCATAAAACAGAATTAGTTTCATATTAATAGTTAGTCTAATAATTATACGAAAACTGAATTAACAGAGGGTATTATATAATTACCAAACATAAAGTTCAATTGTTATGCCATTCTAGTAAATGAAGGGGATGATTATTAAGACTACTTCGTTAAATCAGTGGTTTTGATACGACATAAAACAGCATAAGCCAAAGCAAAAAACACAGCTAACGACAGTACTGAATACTGCATTGACCCTGTTAGAGATATTAACAAACCAAAGATAAACATACCTAAGACGATGGCAATTTTTTCGGTCACGTCATAAAAACTAAAATAAGTAGCATGGTCGTGAGTTTCTGGAAGTAGTTTTGAATAGGTAGAACGGCCGATTGACTGTGTAGCTCCTAATACAAATCCTAACACAATTCCTAAGCCGTAAAAATAGTAATCAACGTTAGCTTGATTAATATCCAATGAAAAGGCGGTGAAACAAACCCCCCCCCAAATGATTAAAGTTAATTTTAATGTTCTAATATTTCCAATTTTTTTAGACAACTTAGAAAATAAATAAGCTCCAAAAACAGCGACTACTTGGACTAATATAATGGTTATAATCAAATTGGTTGTAGGCAATCCAAGTTCTTGGCTCCCAAAAATACCTGCCATAAGGACCATCGTTTGTACGCCAACACTAAAAAAGAAAAAAGACACTAAAAAATATTTTAATTGTGGTAAGTCAACCAACTCCTTGAGAACGATCCTAAGTTCTCGAAGTCCTTTCCATATGTAATCCTTTTCAGGCTTATGATTGAATATATTATTTGGTAAGCGTTTGTATGTAATTTGAGCAAAACCCAGCCACCAGATACCAACCAAAAGAAACGTGATTCGAGGGGCCAACGAAGGATCTGTTATGCCAAACCATTCCGGTTTTTGAACCATCATCAGACTAAAAACCAATAACAATACAGAGCCGCTATATCCGTAAATAAATCCTAGAGCACTCACTTCATCTTGCTGTTCGGGGAAGGCAACTTCAGGTAAATAGGCATTATAAAAAACGATACTCCCCCAAAATCCGATGCTAGCGAGAATTGTAAAGGTAAGTGCAACCCATAATGTTTCAGGACCTGTGAAAAAAAATAGACACATAACAGAAAGTGACCCTAACAAACAAAAGAATTTCATAAACTTAAGCTTATTACCCATATAATCGGCTATCGCAGAAAGTACAGGAGAGCAAAAAGCTACAATTAAAAAAGACAAGGAAAGCGTGTAGTCATATAAGGTTGTTGGGTTCCACATAGTCCCTAAAAAAGACACATCGCCTGCATCATTCGAAAATGAGCTTGTAATACTAACATAGTAAATTGGAAACACGGCAGTGCTGATAACAAGGGGGTAAACAGAGTTTGCCCAATCATAAAAAGCCCATGCTTTGGTTAGTTTCTTACTGCCTTTTTCAAATATCATCATAAATAGCTACTTTGGTAATTAAGCAGCCTAAAATAAGGTTTTAAATTCAAAATAGAGTGCGTATTATTTAAAAGATGTCACTCCAAATTTACGTGCTTCGGATTTAGCATCTTGAGCTAGTGCCTTTAAATTTGAAATTCTTGAATCATTTGATGGGTGCGTACTTAAAAATTCCTTCGGCGCCTTACTTCCGCTATTCGCTTTCATACGCACCCACAATTGAGAAGCTTCTTCGGGGTTATAACCAGCAATAGCCATAAGGTATAAACCAATTTTATCTGCTTCTGTTTCATGACTTCTGCTAAATGGTAACATACCACCAACAGAAGTTCCAGCTCCATAGGCTTGCATCCAAATACTTTGTTCTGTGCTACTTTTATCACTAGTGACTGCAGCAACACCCACAGCTCCTGCTTGTTGAATCATTCCTGCGCTCATACGTTGTTGTCCATGATTGGCTAATGCATGAGCTACTTCATGTCCCATGATGGCCGCAACACCAGCTTCTCCAGCTGCTACAGGAAGAATTCCAGTGTAAAAAACAATCTTACCGCCTGGCATGCACCAAGCGTTGATAGATTCGTCATCAACTAAATTATATTCCCATTTGTAATCTTTTAAATAGCCTTCATAGTTATTAGCGTCTAACCAACGTTCTGCTGCAACCGAAATGCGTTCTCCTACTCTAGTAATCATCTCAGCATCTGAAGTGCCTTTTAAAACTTTATTATCAGTCAAAAACTGATCGTATTGAGCAAAGGCCATCGGAAGTAATTGAGAGTTTGGCATAAATGCCATTGTCTTCTTTCCAGTAAATGGATTTGTAGCACAAGAAAAAATAAGCATAAAACACAAAAAAGAGTAAAATAGATTTTTCATTTAGTTAGATTTTAATAGAAAAACGCAAAAAACGTTCCAATATTGATTTTAGTACACAATTAACTTCTCACAAAGTTATGTGAAAGTTAAATTTACTCGGTAGAAAATTACTTAATTTTATTGAGAATTTAATATTTTAACTATGAAATTTAATCAACTTATATTTTTCTGTACTCTTAGCCTCTTTTTATCTTGCCAAACAACGGCTCAAAAAAAAGAAACCTTTGAAGTTGAAAAATCAGATAAAGAATGGAAAAACCAACTCAACGACCTTCAATATAGAGTTTTAAGAGAGTCCGGGACAGAGCGAGCCTTTTCAAGTCCACTTAACAAAATATACAAACCAGGTATTTATAGTTGTGCTGCTTGCAACACGCCGCTGTTTGAAGGGAAACATAAATTTGACTCTGGATCTGGCTGGCCAAGTTTTGATAGGGTAATTGAAGGCAATGTGGCCTTTTCTGTAGATTATAACATTGGTATGGCTCGAAATGAGGAACATTGTGCGGTGTGTGGAGGACATCTTGGACATGTTTTTAATGATGGACCAAAAAAAACAACTGGACAACGTCATTGTATTAATGGAGCGGCACTAATCTTTACACCCATAAAAAATGAATAATAAAAAACCAACACAAACAGAATCGGACTGGAAAAAGGTACTTACAAACGAAGAATATAGAGTTCTAAGAAAAAAAGGCACTGAAATGCCGCATTCAGGGAAATTTAATTTACATTTCGAAAATGGAACCTATTGCTGTTCAGGGTGTAATGAAGCACTTTTTGAGAGTAAAACTAAATTTGATGCCCATTGTGGCTGGCCAAGTTTCGACGAATCTATTAAAGGAAAAGTAATGTATGTATTGGATAAAACAAACGGCATGATGCGCACAGAAATTATCTGTAATTCATGTGGTGGTCACCTGGGACATGTCTTTAATGATGGCCCTACTAAAACGGGAACACGTTACTGTGTTAATTCAGTTAGTTTGAAGTTTGAAAAATCATAATCAAAATTTAAATATTTACATATAGGTTTTGTAAATTTGCACTTCAAAATTAATTCAAAAACTGATTTTATGAATAAATACGATGTTATCGTTTTAGGAAGTGGCCCTGGAGGGTATGTAACTGCGATTAGAGCTTCACAATTGGGTCTGAAGACGGCTGTTATTGAAAAAGAAAGCTTAGGAGGTGTTTGTCTTAACTGGGGGTGTATTCCTACCAAAGCACTTCTAAAATCTGCTCAAGTTTTTGAATATTTAAAGCATGCTGATGATTACGGACTTACGGTTAAAGAATTCGACAAAGATTTTGATGCCGTCGTTAAAAGAAGTAGAGATGTTGCTGAAGGTATGAGTAAGGGCGTTCAGTTTTTAATGAAAAAAAATAAAATTGATGTCATTTCAGGGTATGGAACCTTAAAAACAGGCAAGAAAGTTGATGTTGATGGAACCGAATACAGTGCAAACCACATTATTATCGCAACCGGTGCGCGCTCACGTGAATTACCTAATTTACCACAAGATGGCAAAAAGGTGATTGGCTATAGAAAAGCGATGACTTTAGAAGCGCAACCAAAGAAAATAGTAATTGTTGGCTCTGGGGCTATTGGAGTTGAATTTGCTTATTTCTATAACTCTATGGGTACAGATGTAACTATCGTTGAATACATGCCTCGTATTGTTCCCGTTGAAGATGAAGACGTATCAAAACAACTAGAACGCTCTTTTAAAAAGAGTGGTATCAAAATATTGACTTCTACGGAAGTCACTGCAGTAGATACGTCTGGAGAGGGTGTTAAGGCAATGATTAAGACTAAAAAAGGAGAAGAGGTACTAGAAGCAGATATGGTTTTATCGGCTGTTGGAATTAAAACCAATATTGAAAATATTGGTTTAGAAGACGTGGGAATTGTAACAGACAGAGATAAAATATTAGTGAATGATTTTTATCAAACAAACATTCCAGGATATTATGCAATTGGAGATGTCACTGCTGGTCCTGCCCTAGCCCATGTGGCATCCGCAGAAGGAATATTATGTGTAGAAAAAATTGCAGGCCAACACGTCGAAGCATTGGATTATGGAAACATTCCAGGTTGTACATATTGTACTCCCGAAATTGCAAGTGTTGGGCTTACCGAAGCGCAAGCAAAAGATAAAGGCATTGACATTAAGGTAGGTAAATTTCCATTTTCAGCTTCAGGAAAAGCAAGTGCTGGTGGTCATAAAGACGGATTTGTAAAAGTTATTTTTGATGCTAAGTACGGCGAATGGCTTGGGTGTCATATGATTGGAACTGGAGTTACGGATATGATAGCAGAAGCTGTTTTGGGACGAAAGCTTGAAACGACTGGCCATGAAGTTCTCAAAACGATTCACCCGCATCCTACAATGAGTGAAGCCGTAATGGAAGCGGTGGCTGATGCATACGATGAAGTGATTCATATATAAACTATAACACACATCTATAAAAGGCGGTCAGAGAAGACCGTCTTTTTTGTTACAAGAAACTTTGCAATGCAAGTTCATAGCTTTGCAAGCCAAAACCTAGGATCACACCTTTTGCATTGGGAGATATATACGACTGATGTCTAAACTCTTCTCTAGCAAACGTATTAGAGATATGTACTTCAATTACGGGGGTATCAATTGCTTTGATTGCATCGCCAATACCAACAGAGGTATGTGTATAAGCAGCCGCATTTAAAATAATCCCATCATACGAAAAACCAACGTCTTGAATTTTATCAATTAACTCCCCTTCAATATTAGACTGAAAATAAGAAAGTTCAAAAGAATCATATCTATCTTTTAAAGCGCTATAAAAGTCCTCAAAAGACTGAGCTCCATAAATTCCAGGTTCACGTTTTCCTAAGAGATTTAAATTTGGTCCGTTTATAATTATGATTTTTTTCATTGCACAAAAATACAAAAGTATAGGTGAAAAAAAAAGGAGCCAAATGGCTCCTTTTTTTTAAGTATAATTAATGAAAATTAAAATCTATATCCTAAACTAACAGAAAGAGCATTAACTTTAGCATTAAAGTCAGCATCTCCCGTATAGTGGTTATTTAATTGAACTCCGTATCTAATTTGCGCAATTAAATTATCACTTATATCAAAACCAGCTCCAAAAGCTAATTGAAAATTAAGTTTTGTGAAATCATCTCCATCAAAAGCATCACCGAGAAAAAATCCAATCTGAGGACCAGCTTGTAAGTTGAAATTATCAGAAACGCTCATTTTGAAAATCCCATTCACACTGATCATATCTTCTTCATCAACACTAGAATATGTTAATTCTGGTTGAATACTATAAGTGTCAAACAAGTCAAATTCTGTAAAAACACCTAAGTGAAATCCTGTTTCAGAATCTGAATCTAAATCACCGGCATTTTGAAGAGAAGTAATCCCACTAAGAACACCGATTTTTTGAGCATTTACGCTTGATAAAGTAAAAACTAGGACAAAAGTAGTTAAAAGTAATTTTTTCATAATAGGCATGTTTGTATTTTTTATATTATTTTAATTTGAGTCATTATTGACTTAGGAATAAATTAAACCAATTATTCAATCAAAATCTAACCAAATGTAATGATGGGCCATATGATGTAACATAAGCATGCATATGATGAATGAAAGGATACCGTTATTCTATAAAATTAAGATTCAATGGATACTTATAAGTAAGAATACCAACTTACAGACAGAAAAAGGTAAAAAGGAAGCGGACTCATTAACTTAACTGCAAGCATAAATAACAATGAAGGGTAAAACAAAAAAAGGAGCCGAAAGGCTCCTTTTTAAGGTAAGATATATGATCTCTAATACTTAGAAAGTATAGCCAACAGACAGTTGAAAAACTCTGTTTTTAATCTTAACAGTAGATTCAGAAACATCATAAATGTTAGATAAACCTAAATTATAACGTAAAGCAAAATTTAATCCGCTATCTAGTTTATAGCCTAGACCAAAATTTAATCCAAAATCAACTGATTTGACAATTTCTTTGGCATCTACTGTGCTAGAAGTACTAACTGAACTACCATCAAATAAACTAGTTTCAGTACTATCATAATCAACTTCTGCAGAAGCTAAAAAACCAATTTGTGGACCTGCCTCAAGACTTAATCCTTCAGAAACATAAAACTTAGCCATTATTGGAATCTGAATATAATTTAGTTTCCATTCAGATTCACTAACTTCTCGAATAAATGAATCTTCATAAGTATCAGATTCTGTTGCTCCTTGAGCAGAATACAATAATTCTGGTTGGATAGAAAACGTGTCAGAAATTTCGAATTCAGCAGTAACACCTAAATGGAGAGAAGTTCTTGAATCAATGTTAGCATCTGTTACATCTAAATTAGCAATGTTAATACCTGCTTTAGCACCAAAAGTAATATCTTGAGCATTTACGCTTGATAAAGTAAAAACTGCAATAGCAGCTGTTAAAAGTAATTTTTTCATAATTAAATTAGTTTAGTTAATGTTATTACAAAAATAAAACAAAAAATTGAAAAATTTAGCCCATAAGGAGTTCATTTTTAAACATATTAATGTTTTATAATTTAAATTCAACTCCAAAACAAATGGCACCAAAGTCATAATTACTCACGGCTATTGATTTATAACTAACAAAAGCGTCAAAAGTCTTACTCAGGTTGTAATATAGTTTTGGCGCAAAAAATACCCCGCCACTAAGCCCTCTAGAAAACCCAATAGCATATCCAAAATCCAAAGCGAGAGTCGATTTATTAGAAGCTATAAAACGAGAAGTGATACCAATGGGCAAAAATCCTGCATCATTTACCTTCACGTTAACACCAGGAGTTTTAAATGAATCGCCCACAAAATGTGTATAGCCAGCAATTGCACCCATTTTAAATTTATTAGTTACTTCATATAAATAAACAAAGTCTAAATTAAGATTTATTGAGTAAGAATCGGACACCTCACCAACCGGAATGCCAAGACTAATATTAGATTTAAATTCCTGTGCACTTGACATGAAAAAAGTAAATACAGCGATAATGGTTATTGAAAATTGTTTCATTGTTAAATTGATTAAATATTTTTAAATAAAATTAAACAAAAAAAGGAGCCAAATGGCTCCTTTTAATATTTTTATTAACTTAATAATTAGAAGCTATATACAGCACCCAAAGTAAAAGCAGTTAAACCAGCAGCTTCATCACCATCATTATCATAAAATATATCTTCGCTAGCTGAATCTAATCTTAATTCTGGCTTGATAGTTAATGCACCAACAGTATAATTAGCCGTTAAAGTTGGACTAAATACAGATACATCGTTAGCGAAATTATCAAACATCATATATTCTAGACGCATACCCCAAGACATAGTCTCTGAAGACTTGATTTGTGGGTAAGCTGAAATAGAAGTAAAACCATCACCAGGTTGAATGTAATCCATCGAAGGGTTTTCTTTATAATCAGCAATGTGACCATTCAAAGCAACACTAAATGATTCAGATACATCAAAAGCAGTTTTAAAATCGATGTAAGACGTTTCTTGACTAGATGCAAATGATACGCTAGTCTTTCCTTTCCATACACCTGCAGCTATAGAATAAGATCCAGAACTGTTCTGATTACCTTCAATTACATTAACAGGGTTCATAAGACCTAAGCCTAAACCGAAATCGTTACCAAGATCGAATCTACCAACTAAACCGTTAAAGTTTCTTGCAGAATACGTAAACATGTGAGACATGCTATAATGAAAATTATTAGCAGCAGATAATTCTTCATAACCCATCCAAGAGTTAAAACGACCCATCTGTAACGTTACCTTATCAGAAACATTCCAATACATATAAGCTTCATTTACAATAGATCCAGGTCCATTATACTGATCAGCTCTTTGTCCCACAGCTAAATCAGCTACAAAACCAACTTTTTCTCCTTCGTAAGAAAGAGTAACATTCGCTAAACCTAAAGAAAAACCAGAGTCATTGTTAAATGCACTGTAATCTCCTTGTCCAAGCGCCGTATTAGCATCTCCAGAATTCGAAGAAGTTAAATTTGCTCTAAAATAAGCATCAACAGAACCACTTACGTTGAAGGTAGGCTCCTCCTCTTGAGCGAAGGTAAAACCAACGAATGCAAGAGACATAATAGTAATTAATTTTTTCATAATAATTTTTTTTGTTTATGATTAATGCAGCAAATTTAAAACAAAAAAAATGAATTTAACTACTAAATATGCGTTTAATCGATAAAACATTACAGTTTATAGGTTAGGACAGCGTTATAAAAAAATGAAATTTATTTATAAAATTGCCTAAATACATCAAAAATGGGCAGTTTTTATTTAATTTTTATAATATATTTGAGCTCAATTAATCGATTAAAACAACCTATGAAGCATCCTATATCCTTGTTATTATTTATAATAGTGTCTTTCCAAATTTTTGGGCAATCAAAAAGTCAAGAGTTTTTCGCCAATAGCATTACTGCCGAAGAATTAAAGGAAAAACTATATACCTATGCCTCTGATGAATTTGAAGGTCGAGAAACAGGTACTAAAGGCTTAACAATTGCTATTAACTATTTAAAAGAACAGTATGTAAATTTAGAAGTTCCATCCGCCAAAACCGATGGGAGCTATTTCCAAAATGTCCCCTTGAAATTAATAAAAACCCCGGAAGTGACTGTGAACGTAGAAGGTCAATCATTTGATTATTACAAGGATTTTATCAGTTTATCCGGAGGAGAATCATTCTATATATATAAGGACATAATTCTAGTTGGCTATGGTATAACTGATGACAACTATAATGATTACGAAAGTATTGACGTCACTGGAAAAATAGTAGTTGCTATTGGGGGGGAACCAAAAGGCAAAGATGACAACTATCTAGTGAGTGGTACTACCGAAATATCTAAATGGTCTAATAACCGCCAGGAATTAAGTTCAAAGTTAAATCTAGCTAAAGAACGAGGCGCTAAAGCCTTCTTTTTAATTAATGACGCATTGTTTAAGCTTTATGCCCCTTACTATAAAACAAGGGATGAACAGGGCGGTGAAAGCAATTTATCGTTAGATGTGAACGAAGAGGACGCTATGTATAGTTTTTTAGTAGGACAATCTATGGAAGCAGCTTTACGAAATGGAAATCAAATTAAAATCGATTATAATCAAAAAAGTGAGTCTATTACTTCAGATAATGTTGCTGCAATGATTAAAGGGTCTGAAAAGCCAGACGAATACATCGTTCTTTCAGCGCATTTAGATCACGTTGGCATGCATGACGGTGAGGTATTTAATGGAGCTGATGATGATGGTTCAGGAACCGTAGCTATTCTAGAAATAGCAGAGGCCTTTAAAGCGGCCTTAGATGAGGGGCATGGCCCAAAGCGTTCCATTATATTCTTACACGTCACAGGCGAAGAAAAAGGGCTTTTAGGTTCTCAATACTATACAGACTATGACCCAATTGTGCCATTAGCCCAAACCGTGGCTAATTTAAATATAGACATGATCGGACGAACAGACCCTAAACGACTGGAAGGCAAACGCAATTATATCTACCTGATTGGAAGTGATAAGCTGAGTACTGACTTACATAAACTATCTGAAGAGGTAAACTCAAAATACACGAATATTGAGTTAGACTACACGTATAATGATGAAAATGATCCAAATCGATACTACTACCGATCAGATCATTATAACTTTGCGAAAAACAACATCCCTGTTATATTCTATTTTAATGGAACCCATGATGATTATCACCAAGCTTCTGATACGCCTGATAAAATTCAATACGATTTATTGGAAAACAGAACGAGGTTGGTATTCCATACGGCTTGGGAGTTGGCAAATAGAGACGAAGCGGTGCGCGTTGATAAAGCTGTTGAATAAAACACAAACCCTAAAAAACCAAAAAAAGCTTCTCTTAAATAAGAGAAGCTTTTGCTTTTTGGGTGGAAGACCGGGTTCGAACCGGCGACCCTTGGTACCACAAACCAATGCTCTAACCAACTGAGCTACAACCACCGTTTGGCATTTAATTAATGCGACTGCAAATGTATAGTATTTATGATTTTATACAAACATTTTTTAATTTTATTTCAGATCAAATAACGAATCAATTGCAGGAAGCCGTTCTACATTAAACCCTTCAGCATAGGCAACAGCTGTTAATCGCCCTAAATCGGCAGCTCTGTAACGTATGCTATCTACAAAATTCTTTGAAGAGATTGGGGTTTCAGGATCCTGACTATTAGGGGTATAGAACTGAGTTGAGTAAGCTAGTACAGCTTCCATTTTTTGATCAATATGTTCACTTATATCAACTACAAAATCAGGGTCTAGAGGTTTCCATTGGATGTAATGATATATTGATTTTGGTCGCCATGGCGCCTGAATAGCTTCAGAAGCTATAGATTTAGTTTCTATTTTCACCAATCCGCTTAAAAAACAAGCATCACTAACCAACTTGCTGGCCACCCCATGGTCAATATGCCGGTCGTCAATAGCATTACACAAAACTATTTCTGGTTGATAATGTCTTATTAATTTAATCACTTCCAGTTGATGTGCTTTATCATTTGCTATGAAACCGTCCGAAAAATTCATATTTTCTCTAAACGAAACTCCTAATATAGAGGCTGCATTACTGGCTTCAGTTGCTCTTGTTTGAGCGGTGCCACGAGTGCCTAGTTCTCCTTTTGTTAAATCAATGATCCCAACCGATTTACCCCTGTGAATTTCTTTAATAATCGTACCACCACAACTCAATTCTACGTCGTCGGGATGTGCGCCAAATGCTAGAATGTCAATTTTCATTTCTTAACCTTTAGAGTGACTTGCAGAAATGGCCTGCTCAATGTCATTAATTAAATCTGATTTCGTTTCAATACCTACCGAAAAACGAATCAATTGATCTGTAATCCCTTGTGAGAGTCGATCCGACTCCGAAAGTAAGGCATGTGAGGTTTTAGAGGGCAATAACATGGTGCTCTCTACCCCTGCCAAACTCATTGAAGGTTTGATAAGTTTAAGGGCTTTTAAAAACACTTCCGCATTATGGTCGTCAGTTAACTCAAACGACATCATAGCCCCAAAGCCTTTCATTTGAATTTTTGCTAAATTATGGTACTCATTTGTTTTTAAACCTGGATAATACACAATTTTGATGGCTGTATGTTTGTTTAAAAATTTGGCCAGTCGTTTGGCATTGCGTTGTTGGGCTTTTACTCTAATTCCCAATGTTTTCATGCTTCTTTCCAACAACCACACTGTATAATCGCTAAGGTTTCCACCAAAGTCTTTAGATAAATTCCATATCTTATCCATGATTTCTTGAGAAGACGCTACGGCACCCGCACTGATATCACTGTGACCCCCGAAATATTTAGTGGCACTGTGCATGACTATATCTACCCCTAAGTCAAGAGGGTTTTGAACAATAGGGGATGCAAAAGTATTATCGGCAGCTGTAACTATTCGATGACTTTTAGCCAATTTAGCAATCGCGAATAGATCCACCAATTTTAGCAATGGATTGGAAGGGGTTTCTATATATATTAATTTCGTATTTTCTTGAATACAGTCTTCAAATGCCTCTGAAGATAAATCTTTAGTAAAGCTATAATCTATCCCATAACTCTTAAAATGTGACTCTATAAAACTACGGGTCCCTCCATAAATGTCATTTTGAATTACTGCATGATCTCCAGATTTCAAGAAGGTTAGCATCGTAGATGATATCGCTGCCATTCCAGATCCAAATATCATAGCCGCTTCAGCATGTTCCAGAGCTGCAATTTTCTTAGACAGACTTTCTTGGTTGGGGGTATTGAAATAACGCGGATAACGCTTCGTATCAACATCCATAAAGTCATAAGAAGTCGACATATATAAGGGGGAGACAGCGCCTTTAAAGGTGGTGTCTTCTAAAGCCCCTGCATGGGTGCAAATTGTATTAATTCCTTTTATTTTTGAACTCATAGTGATGGATTATAAGATCAATCTAGCTTTTTCCAATGTCATTGAATTGTTTAATCAACACAATGGCCCATATGACGACACATACCGACACAAATACAGAAAAAGATATTACTATATTATTAGCGGTCAAGACGAAAGAGTTTAAAAAATATCATTAGACCTAAAAGCATTGGTGCCCAGATCCCTACAAAAATACCGTGTAACTTATCTCCAGAAAAAAACAAATATTCAGAGAAGCCTATAATAACTGCACACAAGCATAGCAGTAATATATTGGTAACCCCTAGTTTTTTTATAAATTTCATGTCCGTTAGATTTGATTCGAAAGTATAAAAAAAATGTTGGTTATTCTTAGTTTTTTTACGAAATCTACCCCCTGATATTTATTATCTTCGTAAAAAAATTAACGATGTTAAAAGCAGTACTTTTTGATATGGACGGGGTCATCGTCGACACCGAGCCCTTACACCACAAAGCCTACCAAATGATGTTTAATGATTTTTGCATAAAAGTATCAGATTCAATGTATCGTGGCTTTACAGGCCAATCAACTCGTAGTATCTGTGAATTTTTATGTGAGCACTTTAACCTAAATATTAAACCTCTTGATTTAGAAACCGCTAAGCGAGCCCATTTCACAAAGTTATTTTTTGAAGATCCAGACCTTCAATTGCTTGATGGCGTTGAAGACCTTATAAAAAATTACCATGCCAATGGACTCACGTTAGTTGTTGCATCTTCAGCGTCTATGTTTACCATTAATAATGTGATGAAACGTTTTGAATTAGATCCTTATTTTAAGGACAAACTAAGTGGCGCAGATTTAAAAGCCTCAAAACCACATCCAGAAATATTTATAAATGCCGCAAAAGCAGCTGGGGTCTCCCCTGCCGAATGTTTTGTGATTGAAGATTCTACCAATGGAATTATCGCAGCTAAGGAAGGTGACTTTTTTTGTATTGCCTACAAAAGCATAAACTCAAAAGATCAAGAGTACTCAAGAGCGGATTTGTTGATCTCTGATTACAACGCTATTAAATACGACAAAGTTAAAGACCTGTTTAATTAGACTTATTTCAGAAAATACTTCTTATGCTTTCGATAGGCTAAAATGGATATAAAAGTCAATGAAATTAGGGTCGCTGCAATGTAAGTGAGGCTAATTTCTTGGTCATCTTTTGCGTATGAATGCAAACCTGCGAGGTAAAAATTAACTCCAAAGTAAGTCATCATTATGCTTCCATAGGCTAATACAGAGGCTACACTAAAACCAAATCGACTTCTGAGTCCTGGGATGAGTCGCATGTGAATCACAAACGCATAAATCATAATACTTATTAAAGCCCATGTTTCTTTAGGATCCCAACCCCAATAACGTCCCCAACTTTCGTTGGCCCACATACCGCCTAAGAAGTTCCCTATTGTTAACATCACTAAACCAACGGTCAGAGCCATTTCGTTAATAATAGTTAGCTCTTTGATATTAAGCGCCATCTTTTCCTTATTCTTTGCATTTGTTAATATCATTAACAGAAGCGTAATAAGACCTAAGATCATTCCAAGCGTAAGGGGTCCATAGCTACCTACAATAATAGCCACATGAATCATTAACCAATAACTATTTAAAACAGGCTGTAAATTTCCAATTGAAGGATCCATCCAATTCCAGTGAGCGATCATTAATATCATAGCGGTTACAAAAGCAGTTGAAGCAAACGTTAAATCACTTTTCTTCCCTAGCATCACACCAAAAGCCATGGTCGCCCAAGCCACATAAATCATTGACTCGTAAGCATCACTCCAAGGGGCATGACCTGAAATATACCAACGCGCTATGAGCCCAAGTGTGTGAAGTCCAAAACAGACCCAAATTAAATACTTGAAGGTTTGAACTGAATAATGCAAAACTTTACTGCGGTCTTTAAAAATTTGAACAATTAGCAGTAAAAACATTAAACTACTCGCATACATATAATATTCAAATAATTTCTTGAAAACATCATAGCGGTTGTATAATATTTCAGTTTCTATCTTTTCTTCACTTATGGTTGTATCGCCACCATACTTAGTTTGAGTTGCTTTTATAGCGTCCAGTAATTGTTGACTTTTAGAAAAATCTGTTTTTAAAACTTTGTCATTTTGAAGCGTCGCCATATAAGCAATAAACCCCGTTTTGATAAAGTTTCCATAAAGCGAGTCTTTTAACACATACCCACCTTCTCTAAAGCCTTTTGAAGATACCCATGTATTGTTTTCGTCCTCAGGAATTGGATATAAACGCAAAGCGCTCCCTTCTAAGGTGTTAAATAACAAACTCACTCGTTGATCGGTTTCTTTAAATATCTTTTGAATGGCTGTTGGTACTTGTGCGCCGTAAGCATCCTCTAAATAAGGTCCAAGTTTATAATCTAAATTTGGATCTAAAAAGTCGACTAAAGCAGCATATTTAGCAGTTTTATTTAACCCTAATATCGTTCTGATTGTATCTGCTTTTTTTGCCTTTAGATAGATCAAGGGAACATTATACCACAACTGTGGACTTTCCTGCATAGAAAGAAATACTTGGTTGGCATCAAAACTTTTATAGTTGTCTTTTTTACTGAGCTTACGCAGTAATTCGGATGCATAAGTGTTTATTGGCTTCATACGCCCATCTGTATCTTGCATGACTAAATGACCAAAACGATCTGCTTCTACGGCTGGGGTAATATTAAGCTTTAAAATTGAATCTAATTGTGTTTGTGTCGGACGCAAATTAGCATGGTCAGAACCATGTGACGTTTGTGTGTACCCGTTAAAAGAAATGAGAAATAAGATAAGCATCGCTAGTTTCGATTTCTTTATTTTAATTTTATCAAGCTGACGTCGTAAGGATTCCATGCGTGCATGCTTTGACAATAAAATGGCCATCAAACCAAAATATAATAAATAGTAACCTAGGTAGGTGAACCAAGTTCCCCAATAATCATGATTTACAGATAAAATCGTTCCCTTCTCGTCAGGGTCAAAAGACGATTGGAAAAATTTATAGCCGCGGTGGTTTAGTATATTATTCATATAAATGTGAAAATCAAAATCGTCATTTTCAGTATCTAACACACTGACTTTACTTTCAAATGAGGCATAGCTCTTTTCGGTTCCAGGATAGCGCTCTGCAATAAAATCGTTTAATTTAACTTCAAATGGAAGCTCTAAAAGTTTAGACCCAAATTTAAATGCAAATTCTAGTCCACCAACTTCAATTTGTTTAAACGGATTGTTAGCCCCCTTACCTCCTAATAACTTAACTATTTTTGTATCACCGTTAGCCGATACTTTTAAGGCGATTCCGTCTTCATCTCCTTTTAGTAATTTAGATTTTTTAACAATATCAAATCCCCCTTTAATTACGGGTTTTGGGAATACAATGGCTTGATTTCCTATAATGTAACGGGAGCGCAACACTAAAGTCTGAATACTATCTTTGACCAAGCGGCCTTGAAAACGGGTGGCCATGGTCATGTATTCACCTTCGTATGGCGACTGAATTGTTAAATCGTTTTCAGAATAGGTAATATTAATAGCACCTTCGGTTGGTTTATTAAGCGCATACAACACGTTATGTATGCTACTCACCTGCCCTAGTTTAAGGAAATGATTGTGAGGCGCTCCATCGCCTGCTTCGACAATTTTTAAATAGTACTCTCCATCTTCAGATGGGATAATATCCTCTTCAGCCCCTTCAATAAAATCAACTAACTCCACAGAAATTGCAGAAGTACTATAGGAAGTATTAAGAGTGTATTTATTTAAAAGTCGTGGAGAAAAGTCTACTTCATCTTCTTCAACACGGCGTACAAGTTGTCCATTGATTTCAAAATCACCATCAATATAAGTTGTTAAATATGTTTTCTGGGACAAGAAGGTGTTTTCTGTAGCGCCTTCACGGATCGCCATCATCCCTTCAAAACCATGATAGCGAGTAATAAATGCCCCTAAAAGGATAAATATAAAAGAAAGGTGAAGGGTTAGTGTGGCCCATTTTTCTTTTCTTAACAATCGATATCTGAAAATATTTCCAGCAAAATTTATAATAAATACACCCATGATTGCTTCAAACCACCAAGCGTTGAAAATAAGTGTTCTCGAATAGGGCGTTGGAGATGTGCTCTGCCCTACATCCATAAACGTACCTACAGCCATGGCGGCTGCAAAAACAATGAAAAGTGTCCCTGTTAAACGGGTTGAAAAAAGTAGATTGGTTATTTTTTTTAGCATGCTAAAATAGTCTCAATTAATTGAAATGCAAATGTACTTATTATAATAAGAAAAGTCATTTATGTGAATCGGTTTTAACAGATATTTAAATAAAATTAAGGCATTGCTTTGCTTAAACTTTCAAAAGACAGATTACTTGTTTATTTTAGCTAAATGATATCAGTCGTTGTTATAGGAGCTGGAAATGTAGGGTCTCATTTGGTGAAGGCCTTTCAATCTGCAGAAAAGATAAATTTAGTACAGTGGTACTGTCGAGATAAGAAATCGATTGAAGCCTCAACTAAAGGGATTGAGCTCTGTCATGACTTGAATGGTCTCAAAAGTGCAGATGTCTATATTATTGCTGTTAGCGATAAAGCAATTGAAGCGTTATCTAAACAATTACCTTTTGAAAACCGTTTGGTTGTCCATACTTCTGGAAGTGTGGCACTTAAAATGCTAGACATGAAACATAAAAGAGGTGTTTTTTATCCACTTCAAACTTTTTCTAAGACCTCAGATCTAGAGTTTTCTGAAGTTCCTTTTTGCATTGAAACCATGAATAAGGAAGATTCAGATCGACTTAAAATACTCGCATCTTACATGGGAAGTCCTTCGTATATGATTAACACTGAGCAGCGTCAAGCCTTACATTTATCAGCTGTGTTTATAAACAATTTTGCGAATCAATTGTATCGTATTGCTCATGAACTTAGTGATTATAAAAGTGTTAATTTTGATGTGCTTAAACCCTTAATTTTAGAAACCGCTAAAAAGGTTCAATTTATATCTCCATACAATGCACAAACAGGTCCTGCTAAACGAAATGATAAGGTAACCATTAATCACCATTTAAGAACCTTAGAGAGTCACCCAGAGTATCAATCTTTATATAAACAACTAACAAACTCAATAAAAACAACACATGGACTCAAAAAGCTATAAAGAATATCTAAAAGACATTACGGCCTTTATTTTTGATGTTGACGGCGTATTAACCGACAGCTCTGTGTTGGTAACTAGCGAAGGTGAAATGCTACGAAAAATGAGTACTAGAGATGGATTTGCTCTAAAAACAGCCGTAGATGCTGGTTATTTAATTTGTATTATTTCGGGAGGAAAAAATGAAGGCGTCAGAAAACGACTCAAAGGATTAGGGGTTCAAGAAATTAGTTTAGGTGCGCATGATAAAGTTGATAATTTAAATGCTCTTTTTGAAAAACACGAATTAAAACCTGAAAATGTGGTTTATATGGGAGATGACATTCCAGACATCCCGCCTATGAAACTTGTAGGTCTTCCCACCTGTCCTCAAGATGCCGTTGCTGAAGTGAAAGCCGTTTCTAAATACATTTCTCATAAAAATGGTGGCGACGGATCTGTACGTGATATTATAGAACAAGTTTTAAAAGTACAAGGACATTGGATGAAAGCATTTGATGCACAATATGATTAAACTAAAATTATGCTCGCAGACGTTTTAAAAGATAAACACCTCATTTTGGCGTCTTCGTCACCAAGAAGGCAGGAGCTGATCAAAGGCTTAGGATTAGAGGTTGAGATACGAATAAAACCAGTCAAAGAGGAATACCCTCATAGATTGCGACATTTTGAAATATCGGATTATCTGGCACAACTTAAATCTATGCCTTTTGAAGACACACTCACTCCTAACGATATTCTTATAACTAGCGACACTATTGTCTGGTTTGAAAATAAAGCATTGGGCAAACCAAAAGATATAAATGATGCCTTTGAAATGCTAAAATCCTTAAGTGGTCATTCCCACGAAGTAATTACCTCGGTATGTTTTAAATCCATAGGAAAACAGAAAACAATTAATTCTGCTACTAAAGTCACATTTAAACGACTCAGTGCTTCAGAAATTAATTATTATATCAATAATTTCAAGGTACTTGACAAGGCCGGTTCTTATGGCATTCAAGATTGGATTGGGCAAGTTGCCGTGACAAAAATAGAAGGCTCCTATTTTAACGTTATGGGCTTTCCGATGGATAAAATATATAACACATTACTTACCTTCTAAGAAAAACTCAAGGGCCCGTTTTTCATTATAATAAAAATCGTTCCAACTTATAAACCCTACATGACCTCCATGAGTGGGTGTCTCTAGAAATAGAAATGGGTTTTCTTTAGCTTCCTTGTAGGGATAACAAGCTTTGGATAAAAAAGAATCGTTCAATGCGTTTAAAACAAGAATGGGGGTTTTAATGGTCTTTAAAAACTGAAGACTACTCGCTTTTTTATAATAATCTTGTGCATTTTTAAATCCGTGAGCACGGGATGTATAAACTTCGTCAAAATCATTAAGAGTCATTATAGCTCTAACTTGAGCCTTCGTAATTAAATCCGGAAACTGCTTTTGTTTTAGCTTTAATCGTTTCACTAAACCCCATAAAAAATTGATTTGATAAGGGAGGTTTTTAAACTTATGAAGTGCTTTTGCAGACCCCGATAAGTCACAGGGGGCTGAAACAGCCATTCCTCCTTTTACCTGAGAAGGGATGACATTGCCTTCTCCAAAGTATTTTAAAAGCATATTAGCACCAAGGCTTATCCCTTTAATGAAAATTGAATCGTACTTGTTAAGTGAAATAACATGCTTTACAACATCTTCTAGGTCTTCTGTTTTTCCAGAGTGATACGAGGAATAATTTCGATTTAATTCGCCACTGCAGCAGCGAAAATTCACGCAAATAGCATCCATGTTGTTTTTATTAAATAACAATGCTGGACCTGTTATGTACGGACGTTGCCCATGCCCTTCCATACCGTGTAATAATATGACAACAGATTTTGAGGGCTGGTCTCCATAACTCCAATCTAAATCTATAAAATCATCATCTCTAAGTGTGATGCGTTCTCTAAATTGATTTATTTTTAAGCGCCTAATAAGTCCTGAATAAATAGTGGCAATAAACCCATTTCTAAACAGTAAAGAAGACTTAAATGAACTATTAACTATGGGCATTGTCTTCTATTGAAATTTTAATAAAATTAGTTGTTGTATTGGTCATTATAAATCGATTATCTGCACGCATCCCTAAAATCCACACAACCAGATCATCACTACATAATACGAGAGCATTTTCCTTATCTAATAATGACATTTTTTCGTCTTTAAAAAACTTACTCAACTTCTTTTTACCTGTCATGCCAATCGGATAAAAGTAATCTCCTTCCTTCCATGAACGTACTGTAAGGGGGAATTTTAGAGATTCTGAATCTAAAAGCAATGATTTGCGTGATGTAGTTGAACTGGAATTAGTTGATTCTATTTTTAAAGTGATGCTATGACTAGGGATTCTAACCAATGATTCTGAGTTGTCAATAGAAATATCTACCTCTAAGGAGGCATCCAACTTAGATAAAATCAAATGAGATCTATTTTTTATAAGTCGGTGTGAAGGAGATGAAATTTGTTTTCCGGTCTGTGCTCCTAAAAGAGACGTAATTTCATTCCAATCAGTAAAACCATAAGGCTTTAAAAGATGGTACATATAGGCCTTTGGGTTATTTAAGGCGTGTATCTGATTTATAGTGTATAAGATTTGATTTTCACTAACAGACTCAATAACCCGGTCTTCAATCTCTAACATATAATCTTCTAATACCGATTGTGACTCTTTTAAATGCTCTTGAGTTTTCTTAAAACTATCAATAAAGGATGGATTAATTTCTTTTAGGAGGGGAATAATAGAATGGCGTAAATTATTGCGTAGATATGTTGTTTTTTTATTGGAACTATCTTCACGCCATTTTAAATTTTCTGTGGTTGCAAAGTCTAAAATCTGATGCCTAGAAAAATCCAGTATAGGGCGAACAATAGAGCCATTTAGTTCTGGAATTCCCGTAAGCCCTTCAAGACCTGTTCCTCGAGACAGGTTAATTAGAAAGGTCTCTAAATTATCGTCTGCATGGTGGGCGGTTAACACAAAATCAAACCCGTGCATTTCTTGCAGCGATTCAAACCATTCATACCGGAGCTGGCGCGCGGCCATTTGAATTGATTGTTTTGTAGACGCAGCGTAGCTATCTGTCTCAAAATCAGTTGTAAACAGTTCTATGTTATGGGTTTTAGCATAAGATTTGATGAAATCAGCATCCCCATCACTTTCAGTACCTCTTAACTTAAAGTTACAATGCGCTAAAGAACTATTTAAACCTGATTTTTTGCATAAGTCTACCAGAACCATACTGTCTAAGCCTCCAGAAACAGCCACTAATAAGTGAGACTCTTTTAAAAAAGAGAACTTTGCTTGTAAAAGGCTTTGGAAGGTTTTTAGCATTCAACAAAATTACAAATTAATTCTCCAAAACACTACGCATGGCTTTAGCTTTCACAAGACATTCCTCATACTCTTTCTCGGGCGTGCTTTTGGAAGTAATAGCACTACCAACAGAGAATGAAACATACGAATTAGACGCGTTATATAAAATACTTCTAATAACGACATTAAAATCGAAATCTCCTTCCGGAGAAAAATAACCTACAGCGCCAGAATAAACACCTCTTTTGGTCTCTTCAAGTGCTTCAATAATAGTCATCGCTGATATTTTAGGAGCCCCTGTCATACTACCCATAGGGAAAGTGGCGGCAATGACACCCACCGGAGATACTGTTGGTAAAACTTCAGCTTCCACTGTTGATATCATGTGATGAACTTGCTTAAAACTATGAACCTCGCACTGTTCTGTAACTTTAACGGTTCCTTTTTTAGCTATTTTAGATAAATCATTACGAACTAAATCAACAATCATAATATTTTCACTTCGTTCTTTTTGATCATTTTTCAATGCAATTTTCAGAGCTTCATCTTCATTCCTATTGTCTGAGCGTCTGGTCGTGCCTTTAATTGGCTGAGACGTAATGATACACCCCTCTTTTTTAATATAACGCTCTGGTGAAGACGATAATAAAAATTTATTTCCATTTTTAAGAAAGCTTGCAAACGGCGTTTGTGCTATTGCATTAAGACTAAAATAAGTATCCAAAGGGTTCAGCTGTGCTGTCGCATAAAATTCTTGGCAAAAATTAGCTTCATAAATATCGCCTCTTTGAATGTGAGATAACATTGCAGTGACTTTTTCTATGTAGGAGGCTTTAGACACTCGAGGTTCAATATTAATCTTGTTAGAAGACTTCGATTGAGGGGTTTCAGAAAATGAGCGTATAGTGGCTAAATCGGACTCAATCTCATCTGAAATACAATTTAAATATTTAATTGTTACACACGTGTCATTAAATAAAAACAACTTCTTGGGCTGAAAGAAATAAAGGTCTGGAAAATTTAGACCGTCAAAATTTTTAGAACTTAGTGGTTCAATATCATTTTTTAAATCATATGAAAGATAACCAAAAATCCAATCTTTAGTGATTTCTTGGTATTCTTTTAATTTCTGAAAACCATTCAAGGCATCGGTTTGAATTCCTGTAAAAGCATCAACCGCCAAAACGGCATCATAGCGAGCATGGGAGTGTAAACACTGGTTAGAATCTAGCCAAACAACTTCTTCAAATTGTTGAGCCCAAGACAACAACTGAGTTTTAAACTCTTTGATCTTGGCAAGTGATATTTCTTTATGGTGACGCACTAAATTTAATTTAAAAAACAAAGTTAATCAGTTCTAAATAATAAATCGTCACTTTATAAGAATACCTTACCTTTGTGGCAAATTATTATCAATGTTATCTTTCGAAGACTTTAAATTAACAACCCCTTTAAGCAATGCGCTTAAAGATTTAGGATATACCGAACCGACTCCCATTCAGGAAGCTGCATTCAATGTGCTTTGCGCTGGAAAAGATGTGGTAGGTATTGCTCAAACAGGAACCGGAAAGACATTGGCCTACTCACTCCCGATTATTAGAAACTTAGAATATTCGGTTCAAGAGAACCCAAGAGTTTTGATAATGGTCCCCACTCGTGAGCTTGTTGTTCAGGTTGTTGATTCGTTAGAAGCTCTGAATGTTTACACAAACAATCGAGTTTTAGGAGTCTATGGTGGCACAAACATTAACACACAAAAACAACAAATTTCAGAAGGCATTGATATCCTTGTTGCAACGCCTGGAAGGCTTTATGACTTAGCTTTGAGTAGGGTTCTACAACTTAAAAACATTCAAAAACTAGTCATTGACGAAGTAGATGTAATGCTTGATTTAGGGTTTAGACACCAACTTATAAATATTTTTGACCTTCTTCCTTCGCGTCGACAAAACATTATGTTCTCAGCAACGATGACTTCTGATGTGGATGCTTTGATAACTGATTTTTTCACAAACCCAGAACGCATTTCTGTAGCCCTCTCAGGAACTCCTCTTGAAAATATTTTGCAATTCCGATATGAAGTACCAAATTATTACACCAAAGTAAATTTAATTCGCTCTCTAATGAGTGATCGTGAAGCTTACTATCGAGTGCTTATTTTTGTATCAAACAAACGAATGGCTGATAGGCTCTTTGAATCTTTAGAAGAAGTATTTCATGAAGAGTGTTGTGTGATTCATTCAAATAAGACACAAAATTATCGATTGAGAAGCATCGATCAGTTTAGAAATGGATTCAATAGAATCTTAGTCTCCACTGATGTTATGGCTAGAGGATTAGATATTGATGATGTCTCACATGTAATTAATTTTGATACTCCTGAATATCCAGAAAATTACATGCATCGAATTGGTCGAACTGGAAGAGCCAAAAGAAAAGGAATAAGTTTACTTCTGTCAAAGGCCGATGAAGCAGGTTACAAGGACGAGATAGAAGGATTAATGAAAATGAAAATTGAAACTTTAGAAATCCCTGAGGATGTTGAAATTTCTAAAGAACTAATTGAGGAAGAACGTCCACAATTAAAAGAACATTACAATCCTCATAATAGAACGGATGAAGATGCGCCTGGACCAGCGTTTCATGAAAAGAGTGAAAAAAATCAAAAGGAAAACTTAGGCGGTTCTTATCAGCGTATTATTGCTAAAAAATATAAGAAACCTCAAACGAGAGGCGACAAAAACTATAACAGACGAAACAAGAAGTAAATAATCTCACTCTAAGTCTAGGAGTTGACTCTATTGTAAACCACTAATAGTTTATCCTTTGCGCGTTTAAGCCTCATTTTAACGGCACTTTCTCCAAGGTTGTAAAAAGACCCTAGCTCTTTAATACTTTTAAAATTATAGTATTTCATTACTAATAGATCTTTCTCTAGGCTTGGTATTTTATTCATAGCTATACTTAGTTTTTCTAGTTTGATAAAATCTAAATAATGTTCGTCTTTACTTAATGGTAATTCTTTATCAATTATTTGATCCATACTAAAGAAATTAGTTTCAAAATTAATATGTTTATTTCGATTGTAATGATTGACACAATGATTAAAAGTTAAGGCATATAGCCATGTCGAGAATTTTGAATTTCCGTTAAAAGTTGAGAGCTTTAGCACTAATTTCAGAAAAATATCTTGACACACATCTTCTGCTTCTTGACTACTTTTAGTGAAATTTAGACATTTATTAAAAATAAAATACTCGTAACGTTCATGTATAATTTTAAATAATGAAGCGTCTAGAGTTGTTAAGTATGCATTAATAACTACTTCATCAGAAACGGTTTTATCTCTATAAGTATTTTTCAAAGCTAGATTTGGGTATTATCATTGGGGCATATCAAAATGTCTCAAATCTATTAATAAATTTTTGTTTAACTTTTTAACTAAAAAGATACACAAAATACTGTAAATCAATTAGTTAAATATATTAAAAAAGATTGATTTACTTTACAAATAAGAAAAAAGATAATTCAAATAAAAAAACCTCCGAAGGGAGGTTTTTAAAAATAAATGATTAAAACTTTATATATGCAATGCGCGATCTTCAGTTGCTGCCAAAGCGGCTTCTTTAACGGCTTCTGAAAATGTTGGATGTGCATGAGACATTCTTGATATATCTTCTGCAGAAGCTCTAAACTCCATAGCCACTACAGCTTCAGAAATTAAATCAGCACAACGCGCTCCAATCATATGAACTCCTAATATTTCATCTGTTGTTTTGTCGGCAAGGATTTTAACAAATCCATCTAAATCCATACTCGCACGACTTCTTCCTAGGGCACGCATTGGGAACTGGCCTGATTTGTAATCAACGCCATCCTCCTTAAGTTGATCTTCAGTTTTACCTACGGAAGCAACTTCGGGCCATGTATACACAACTCCAGGAATTAGATTATAGTCAATATGTGGTTTTTGACCCGCAATACTTTCGGCAACAAATACGCCTTCTTCTTCCGCTTTATGCGCCAACATAGCTCCTTTTATAACATCTCCTATTGCGTAGATATTTGAAGTGGACGTCTGTAATTTACCGTTAACCTCTACACGTCCACGATCTGTTAACTTAACACCTGCAGACTCTGCATTTAATCCAGCTGTATAAGGGCTACGTCCAACAGACACTAAACAATAATCTCCTTTAAACTCAACGAGTTCTCCTTTTTTATTTTCAGCTGTAACAGAAACCTCATTTCCATTTCTTACAACAGAAGTTACTTTGTGAGAGACATTAATATTAAATTTCTGTTTTCTAAATACTTTGTTTAGTTCTTTAGACAGGCTTGAGTCCATCGTGGGAATAATTCGATCCATGTATTCAATGACTGTGACGTCTGAACCAAGACGTTTATAAACTTGTCCTAATTCCAATCCAATAACCCCTCCACCAATAATGATCAAATGTTTAGGAATCTCCTTTAATTTTAATGCTTCTGTAGAAGTAATGATCCGTTCTTTATCAACTTTAGCAAAAGGCAAAGTTGTTGGTTTACTTCCGGTTGCTATAATACTATATTTGGCTTCTATTTCTTCGTTTGTATCTCCAGTAATGGTGATATGAGTAGCATCTTTAAAAGCCCCCATTCCATGGTAAACATCAATTTTATTCTTAGTCATTAAAAAATCAATACCACCAGTGGTTTGATCTACAACAGCTTGTTTTCGACCAATCATTTTTTCTAAGTTGACTTTGATTTCTCCGGGAATTTCAATTCCATGAGTCTCAAAATGCTTTACAGCATCATCGTAATGATGTGAAGAATCTAGTAATGCTTTACTAGGAATACATCCAACATTTAAACAAGTACCCCCTAAAGTCGCATACTTTTCTATAATAGCTGTTTTCAATCCTAACTGTGAACATCGTATGGCGGCTACATAACCACCCGGTCCAGACCCTATGATAGCAACATCATATGATTTCATAATAATTTTATTTTATATTTAAAACAAAAATACAAACATATATTCAATGGGGAAATAATTTAACATCAAATATTAACGGCGGTGGTATGTTTAACTTCAGATATTACAAACATACTATGCGTGCTACCAATATGGTCTATATTTGTGAGTTTAGAAACCATGAATTTACGAAACGACTCCATGTCTTCAACGTGCACTTTGAGCAAGTAATCATAATCACCACTCAGGTGGTAGACTTCAAGTACTTCATCAATCGTAACCACTTCTTTTTCAAATTGACTAACAAGTTCTTGAGAATGTTTTACTAGTTTAATGTGGCAGAATGCAACAAAGGCTCGTCCAATACTTTGCTTATTGATTAAAGCAACATACTTATCAATAATCCCTGCTTTTTCAAGTTTTTTAATACGTTCATAAACCGCTGTCACAGACATATCAAGTTTAGACGAAAGTTCTTTATTAGTTTGCTTTGAATCTTCCTGTAGTAGGTTTATAAGCTTAGTGTCTATTGCGTCAAGTTTCATTTTGAAAAAAATTCTTATTATTATTATATCTAGTAAAAATATAAAATAATTATCTATATATAAACCAATATTTAGTTTTATTTATTGCAAAACAATATAGTTGTTGTATATAATTCTAAAATTAATCAAATTTGATAAACATATAACTCACTAATATGGCTATTAAACCGGCAAATAAGATACAAGACTTACAATATTTTGGAGAATTTGGAGGTGTCAACCCGTCAATTTCAGATGCGTCCACTTTTACTTTTCAGTCTGCAAAAACAATGTTTGATACGTTTGAGGGCAATGCAGATGGCTGTTATTTGTATGCCAGACACACCACCCCATCTAGTATGTACCTAGGAGAGGCGCTTGCAGCAATGGAAGGCACAGAAACAGCGAATGTTTCGGCTTCTGGAATGGGCTCAATCACTTCAGTTCTAATGCAATTATGTGCTGCTAATGATCACGTTGTTTCAAGCCGAACAATTTACGGAGGCACCTACGCCTTTCTTAAAAACTTTGCCCCTAGGCTAAATATCAATACAAGCTTTGTAGACATCACAAACCTAAAAACTGTAGAAGCTGCTATTACGTCTAAAACTACCGTGCTCTACTGTGAATCCGTTAGTAATCCGTTGCTAGAAGTGGCAGACATCCCAGGCTTATCAAGACTCGCTAAAAAGCACAATATAAAACTGGTTGTAGATAATACATTTACTCCACTTTCAATTTCTCCAAAGGAGCTTGGAGCCGATATTGTAATACATAGTTTGACTAAATTCATTAATGGCACTAGTGATACGGTTGGAGGCGTTGTTTGTGGAACCCAAGAATTGATAGACAGCTTAAAAAGTGTAATAGATGGGGCCGCCATGCTATTTGGTGCCACTATGGACAGTCTTCGTGCCTCTTCTATACTTAAAAACCTTAGAACACTTCACTTGCGAATCAAACAACATAGCCTAAATGCGATGTACTTAGCTCAGAAATTTGAAAACGACGGCGTGAAAACAGTCTACCCTGGATTAGAATCACACCCCTCGCACACAATTTTCAAAAGCATGATGAATGCTGAATATGGATTTGGAGGCATGATGACCATCGATGCTGGAAGCTTAGAAAAAGCGAATGCATTAATGGAGTTAATGCAAAAAGAAAACTTGGGATACCTGGCGGTAAGCTTAGGGTTTTACAAAACATTATTTAGCGCCCCAGGAAGCTCTACTTCTTCAGAGATACCAGAAGATAAGCAAAAAGAAATGGGTCTGACTGATGGCCTTATTCGGTTTTCAATTGGATTAGACAATGATATTGAACGCACCTACATTAAAATGAAAGCCTGTATGGAAACAATTGGTTTAAATTCTTAAATTCCTTTAAGTCGAGTCCAAAAAGAGTTTAATGAGCCTCGATTTACATCTGGGGCGTAAAAGGGGGCCGCTTCCCAACGGTCCTCTTTTTTTGTGATCGTAAATTTAAAAATAGTTGAGTTTGGATCCTTTTCATCCATCAATGGATACCTCAAGTCTTTAAATAAAAAAGTTTGAGAATCCGATGTTTTACTTAAATTATAATACCCTCCACTAAACCAGGAAAGGGTTTCTAAATCTTTAGGTAAATCCCCTAATAAATCATGATTCTTTGGAAGTTTGTGCCACCTAGTTACCGTTGGTTTTGTGTCTAATATTGAATAAAACCCCACAAAATAGGCGTCTGTAGTTTCTGCAATTCCATACCACAGAAAGTTATTCAGAATTGTAGGTTGAGTTTGGAAGCGTAAATAATCTATTTTCTCTTCCACTAAAGCCCTTTTATAAACGCCGTGTACATGGTATTTATTGACCAGTGTTAACATCATATAAAGAGAACTAACCCCCAAGCCTAGTTTTAAAAACAATCGACGTTTACTTGAAGTTCGCTTAAAAAACATGACAACAATTAACATGATTAAAAAAGGTAACGTATACAAAGGGTCGGCGACAGAAATATTATTAAATGCAACTCTATAATTTGAAAAAGGCGCAAACAACTGAGTACCATAAGCAGTAAAAGAATCTAAAATTGGGTGGGTAAAAATGGAAGCTAAAAACAACCACATCCAATCCTTTTGCGTTGTCATACCATAACGTTTTTTTCGATTGTAAAGCCAAAAAACAAACGCTCCAAATACGACAGCTCCCAGAATGGCAAACAGAAAGGAATGCATAAATCCTCGATGGAATGCCATCGAATCTATTTCATTAGCGTAAATTAATTTACCAATAAACACATCTAAATCAGGGATAGTACCTCCAATAGCTCCAAAAAGCAAGGCCCGATTGCCTATTTTTTTTCCAAGAATAGCTTCGCCACAAGCGGCTCCTAATACGATTTGAGTAATTGAATCCATAGGATACAAAAATACAATTAATTAGAAGGAGACCGATTTATATACGTATCTATTTATAACAATGTGATGCCAAATCGGGCCTCTTCATAATCAATTAAGATTTCTACCAACTAAAAAAACATACTTAAGGATCATTACTTATTGTGTGAATCGCCCACATTTAAGAAATAATAAATGATATTAATGATTCTAAATATTTAAAAATTAGTAACTTTAAGAACAACTAAAATAATTTATCATGGGTATTAAAAGTTTTCAAGGAAAAAGAGAGGTCCATAAGAGTGCTGAAAATGCACAATTTTTAGTATCTGATTATATGACCAAAAAATTAATAACCTTCAAACCCGACGATACTTTAGATGATGTCATTCATTTATTAATCGCCCATAAAATTTCTGGTGGTCCGGTTGTCAACGATAAAAATGAACTGATTGGAATTATTTCCGAAACCGATTGTATCAAACACATTTCAGAAAGCAAATATTACAACATGCCTTCTGATAGCGGAAATAATGTGGCAAAAAAAATGATTACCAATGTCGATACCATTGATAAAGATATGAATATTTTTGATGCAGCTACCAAATTTATCAACTCTAAAAGAAGACGATTCCCAGTCGTGGAAAATGGTAAATTAATCGGACAAATTAGTCAAAAAGATGTATTAAAAGCAGCTCTAAATATTCGCGGGAATACTTGGAAAAAATAGATTCTAACTATGCTCTCTAATCTTTTTTCTTTTTCTTCCCACCAAGGAATCCTCCAAGAACATCTTTAACAAGGTTTTTAGATCCGGTAGTCGTTGAGTCCTTTTTTGAAGTCTTCCCTTCTAGCAAACCGCCCAATACGTCTTTAACGGCATTGTTGGGTTGAGAGTTTTTAGAGTCTCCCCCTAAAAGACCTTCAATCGCATCTTTGACTTGGTCAGTCCCTTTACTAATCAATTTTTGTTTTTGAATTTCGACCAGTTGTTTGGTTAGATTGGTAACTCCACTGGTTAAATCGGTGGATACGGTTGGACTTGTATAGCTACCGCCAATGGTTGCAGTGACGGGAACTGTGAGGTTTTTAACCCCCTGCGCATCTCCAATAGTGGCAATTAAACTATTCACTTCATTTCCAAAGTATTTGGCGGGCACATCAAAGACCGCGTTATAACTCATGGTTTTATCAAAACTGTGAGACCCCGAAACTGTGATTTTGATGTCTTCATAGGTCATATCAAACGGACTCACATTCACGTTTCCGTTCTTAAAATTGAGCTTAGTTTTGAGGTCTTTTAAATCCAGTTTATTAAAATCAATAAACGATAAAGCCCCTTGTAATTTATCAAAAATAGCAGCGTTTTTAGGTTCCACTTTGGTGGATAATAACTCCGCAAAGGCATCTCCATTGATGGAGTTTAATTGAGGTGTAAAATCATTCGATAAATCTCCTGAGATTTTAAAGTTACTGTTTAGTGTTCCTTGCAATGCTTTGGCAATGGGTGCCATGCTTTGAAACATTTCCATCGCGTTGAATGAGTGTGAAATGTCAAAACGATTCATTCCGAGATCCATATCAAATGTGGGCGTCTCGTTTTGTGTATTGACCGTTCCGTTGATGGTTAAATTCCCATCAAAAATTTTAGAAGCCATGTTTTTTAAAGTCGCTTTTTCGTCTTTCAGGATGACCGTTCCTTTTACATCTTCGAGTGTTAAATTATCATAGAAAACGGTTTTTGCATCAACATTAAAAACACACTCTAAAAATGAAGGGATTTTTAAAGATTCAGTAGGTTCAATTTTTACCGAATCGCCACTACTTTTAGCCATAAAATCACTTACAGAGAACGTATTTGAGTTAAGCTTAAAATCCCCTTGAAGGTTTTTATCACTTAAAATAAATCCTAATAAATTATAAATAGTGCCCGTTGCGGCGAGGTCACTTTTACCCGTTGTGGCAGCAAACGACTGGAGCGTCACCAGACCAGGTTTGAATTGAACATTTGCATTTGAAACATGAATGGGTTTGACCAATTCCTCAGATGAAAAAACAAAATCGGAAACTGCAATAGTTCCATTGTTTTTGGTGCGTTCATACGCATTTGTTTCAATGGCATTCATATCAAAGGAGCTGTGTAGCGTTCCTTTTAAAAGTCCTCTTAATTCTGACTCTGTTTCAATTGGATAGGCGTTACTAATATTAGCCAAATTTAATGTGCCATCAATGGTTGCATCAACCATCATGTTTTTAGTGATGTTTTTTAGTATTGCCGATGATTTAAACACATCTTGATCGATTCTAAATTCTAAATTATTAATGTTTACGTACGTATCAGCTGCATTTCCTGTATCGTTTTTAATACTGGCATTGATGGAGATGTCCTGAACACTTTTAGGAAGGCTGGGGTATTTAAAAGATGCATTGTTGGACACTACCTGAATATCCATTTTTGGAATGCGCGCTTCAGATACTAATCCTTTTACAAAACCATCGAATTTAAAACTCCCAGTAGTGGTAATACCTTCAATATTTTTAGAATAGGTTTCAGGAATGACTGCAAGAAACTCTTTAAATGTTGCCCCCGTATTTTTAAACGTAAGGTCAATTTCAGTACCGTGTTCTAATAGTTTGACAAAACCATTAAATTCTAGGGGCAATTTATTGATCAATGCCTTATTGTCTTTAAAGGTGTATTTATTTTCATTTAAGTCTAAATCGATTAAGGCGTCTAACTTTATGGAAGTAGCGTTTAGATAATTAATACTATCTACAGAAAAACTAACTCGTGCTTCTGTTTTGGTCTGTAAGTCCGAAAATTCAGATGAAAAATTGCCTTTCCCTGAGTGATTTAATTTAGTGATATTTACAAAAACTTTAGAAGCTTCATCACTATAAGTAAGTGTGCTGTTACGAATCGCGTAATCATCTATATTGAATTTAAAGTTTGTGTTGCTTTCTGTTGAAGTGCTTTCTGTTTCTTTCGCTATATCGTAATTTTTGTTTCCAAAACCATCAGATTTAATAGCTAAAAAGGCGTTGTCAATTTCAATTGAGTTAATTAACAAGGGGCCATCACTTTCGTTTTTGAATAATTCTTTTATTGGTATATCAAAAGAAATAGAGTGGACTGAACATAAGGTTTCGCCTTTAAAAGACTTTTGATTAATTATTTTTAAATTACCAACGGTTACATTTGCTTGTGGAAAACTGCTTAATAGACTTAAATCAACAGTTTCAAAATCAATTTGTGCATTTACGGTGTCATTTAAAATCGATTTTACGGCTTCTTTCATTTGATTTTGAAATAGAAACGGGGTGGCTATTAACAATACAATAACTGTTAAAAGTACGATTCCAATAGTTTTAAATAGTTTTTTCAATTTGAATTTTGTTTTTAGTATGTGTTACAAACAGGATGCTAAAGTGTGAAGAATTAATTAATTTTTATGTATTTTTTTAAACTTTAACTTTAGTTCAAATGCTAAGTGTTTAAGTATTTGCGTTATTTCTATAAAATTTGTATTATTACAGAAGCTATGAAAGCCGCAACTATTGTAACACTTAAGAAAGAATTAGAAACGTTAGATGCAGAGCACTTAAAGAGCTTGTGCCTACGACTGGCACGTTTCAAAATAGAAAACAAAGAACTCCTCACCTATTTATTATTTGAATCTGAAGATGAAGCCTTTTATATCGAAGGAATCAAAGAACAGACGGATCAATTATTTGAAGAGATCAATACTAAAAGTTATTTTTATATCAAAAAAAGCGTTCGTAAAATTTTACGTTTGTTAAAAAAATATGCACGCTATTCAAATAGTAAAGAAACAGAAGTTGAGCTTCTACTCTATTATTGTCACAAGCTTAAAACCTTAAAGCCTTCCATAAATAACAACGTGACACTCACTAAAATTTATCTGAAACAAATTGAAAATATTGAAAATAAAATCATTAAACTTCATGAAGATTTACAATTTGATTATCGAGAAAAACTTGAACAACTTAATGAATAACATTAAAATTATATAAATGAAAATATTAGGGATCGATATTGGAGGAACTGGAATAAAAGGAGCGATTGTAGACACCAAAACAGGTGAGCTAATTAGTGAGCGATTACGTATTCCTACGCCACAGCCTGCAACACCAGAAAATGTATCTAATAGTATGAGAGCATTTATAAAAGAATTTGAATGGGAAGGTGTTGTGGGAGTTTCATTTCCAACCATAATAAAAAATGGGAAAGCTATGCACTTTGGCAATCTAGATCCCTCATGGGAATCCACCCAAGTAGACACGCTTTTCAAAAGCACTACAGACAATGATTATTATGTTGTTAATGATGCTGATGCTGCTGCTATGGGTGTTATGGAATTTGGAGTTGGTAAAAATAAAATGGGATTAGTTATCACCATCACCTTAGGGACTGGGATTGGTTCTGGTGTGTTTTTTAATGGACAGTTACTTTCAAATTTTGAACTTGGACGAATGTATGGTCGAAAAGGCGATATCATGGAGTATTTCGCAGCAGACTCCGCAAGAAAAAGAGAAGACTGGAGTTTTAAATCTTGGGGTAAACGCGTAAATTTTTTCTTAAAGCATGTTGAAAACACATTCAATCCAGACCTAATAATAATAGGTGGTGGCGTAAGTAAAAAAATGGATAAGTTTGAGGAATTCATCAACATAAATACCCCAATAAAAGCAGCAGAATTAAAAAATAATGCGGGGATAATAGGGGCCTCTATTTTTGCTAAAAAGGCAGTTAAAGGCTAAGTTCAAAAATTTTCATTATCTTTATAGTGCAATCCCAAATTGCTTTATATATGAACACACCTACAAAACAAATCTACAGGCTATACCCTGCCCAAAAATCAATAAAAGTTAATGAGATGCTTATCTCTGAAATTTCAATTGTCAAAAAAAATCCAAAAGTTTTATATCAAATTCCTTTTGAGCTTTCAAAACATCCAACTAGAAAATGGAAGGAAGTCCTTTTAGACTCTTGGCCATTTTTTTCAAAGCAAGTCGAATATGCTTCAGACACAACAATATGGGCCTGTTACAATCGAATTATAATAAGTAATGTTCCAAGTGAGTTAAACAAGGACACGCTAAGCGATTTAGTATCCAAAGCCGTTGCAAAAACCAATAACTGGGTTAACCTTAAATAATCAATTGATTTGATTATTTAAGAATATTATAAATCATCTCGTAGAACAAGTCTTTTGGACCTAAATTAGCTCCGACGCCTTTGCTTTTGGCATCGTAAATACGTAAGGTTTCTAAAACTCCACTGATTCGCTTCATTGGAAAATTCCTTGAGACTGAGATGTATTCACTAACAAAATAAGGATTAAGTCCTAAAGCTTTAGACACGGCTGCAGGACTTTTATCGCTTACAGTATGAAGGGTCATTAACTTTGTAAAATAGATATACAATATAGAAATTGTCAAAACAAAAGGATGTTGTTTGTGATTTTGTGCAAAATAGTTAACAATTTGATACGCTTTTTTATGATCTAGATTGCCTATTGCCTTTTGTAACTCAAAATTATTAAAATCTTTAGAGATCCCTATATTTTCTTCAATAATTTCAGGAGTAACTTGTTTACCAGCTCCCACAACGATCTCTAGCTTATTAAGCTCATTTGCAATTTTACTTAGGTCATTCCCTAAAAACTCTGACAACATTAAGGCAGCCTTGGGCGTGATCGTTATTTGCTTAGATTTTAAAAAATTCTGAATCCAAGATGGAATCTTATCTTCGTATATTTTTTTACTATCAAACACTACTGCAGATTTAGAAAGCGATTTATAAAGTGCTTTACGTTTGTCTAAGGTTTTGTATTTGTAATTAAATACTAGAATCGTAGAAGGTTGAGGATTCTTAACATAGTCAACAAGCTGCTCAATTGTTTTAATAAGGTTTTGTGCCTCCTTTATGATGACAACTTGTCGCTCAGCCATCATAGGATAGCGTTTTGCATTGGATATGATATCTTGGATTGTAACCTCTTTCCCATACAAAACAACCTGATTAAACCCTTTTTCTTCTTCTAGTAGGACATTAGACTCTATATAGTCAGAAATCATATCAATATAATAGGGTTCCTCTCCCATTAAAAAATAAATAGGTGCTATCTTACCCCCTTTAATATCAGTTATTAGCTGGTTAATCGAATTCATTCAAAAAAAATTACCAAATTTGTAGTGTGCAAGATTTAAATTTTCCGTCATACACGTTCAGGCTCAAAAATAGCGAAAATAATACTCATATTTTTGATGTCATACGTAAAAAATTTGTGGTGCTTCAACCAGAAGAATGGGTACGTCAACATTGTATACATTTTTTGACCAACGAAAAAAAATACCCCATTAGCCTAATTAATGTTGAAAAAGTCGTCCATATAAACGGGCTCAATAAACGCTACGATGTTGTGGTTTATAACCCAGATGGCAGTATTCATCTTATCATCGAATGCAAAGCACCTAAAGTGAAAATATCTCAACCTGCATTTGATCAAATAGCTAGATATAATTTAGCTTTAAAAGCCTCTTTTTTGATGGTTACCAATGGATTAAATCATTATTTTTGCACCATGGATCATCGCTTGGGCGCCTATAATTTTTTAGAAGATTTACCGAATTATACTAACAAAAAAGTTTGAAACTAGCTATTGTCATACTAAATTGGAACGGAAAAACACTTTTAGAGACGTTTCTCCCTTCAGTAGTTGAACACTCAAAAGGTCATGACATCTATGTTGTTGATAATGCCTCAACAGATACATCTGTACAATTTTTAGAATCTAAATACCCTTCTGTTAATTGCGTCAAACTCAGTCAGAATTTAGGCTATGCAGCTGGGTACAACGAAAGTCTAAAACAAATTAATGCAGACATTTATTGTTTGTTAAATTCTGACATAGAAGTTACAAAAAACTGGTTGGAACCAATTATAGATATCTTTCAGACACAAGCTAATACGCATATCGTTCAGCCCAAAATATTAGACTACAATAAGAAAAACTACTTTGAATATGCCGGTGCCGGCGGAGGCTTTATTGACCAGCTAGGTTACCCTTATTGTAGAGGGCGAATTTTTAACTCTATTGAAGAAGACAAGGGACAATATGATGACCGCACAGAAATCTTTTGGGCATCTGGAGCGTGCCTATTCATAAGAGCATCTACCTTTAAATCACTTGAAGGCTTTGATAGTAAGTTCTTTGCTCATATGGAAGAAATTGATTTATGTTGGCGAGCAAAAAACAAAGGGTATCAAATAGAATACACTGGAGCATCTTCAGTATACCATGTTGGTGGCGCTACCTTGCATGATTCTAGTCCAAAAAAAACCTATTTAAACTTTAGAAATAGTCTCTTCACATTAGTCAAAAACACACACCACCCGTTAATAGGTATTGTATATTTACGACTATCATTAGATGGACTCGCTGGATTACGGTTTTTATTTCAAGGGAAATTTAAACACACAGTTGCAATTATTAAAGCACACCTAAGCTTTTATAGAGAGCTACCTTACTTGGCTAGAATGAGACAAAAAAATAAAAAAATAGCAGCCCCTAATAACCTACTACCCTCAATTGTTTGGTCTTTTTTTATACTTAACATTAAACGCTACAACAATTTAGATAAATAATTATCTGAAAGGTCGCTTTTCAAACAATAATTTAATAGTTTTACGTTATTATTATAAATACTCTGAAAATGAATAAAATTTACATGTTATTATTATCAACATCTATCGTGTTGGTTTCATGTGGCCCTAACAAAGAATTAGTGGCTGCACAAGAAAAATTAAAAAATACTGAAGATTTATTAAATACTGCTACTGTTAAACTAAACAGTTGTTTGTCCGATAAAGCTGTTGCAGACGCAAGTTTAGATGCTTTAAAGGATCAATTGATGGATTTAAGAAAAACGAATGATGCGTTGATTAGCAGTACAAAAGAAATAACTCTTTTAACCGCAAAAGGCGCTGACAATTTAGAGAAAACTCTTGAAAGTCTTCAGGAAAGAGATTTAAAAATTAATCGTTTACAAGACGCAATCACGAAAAAAGACAGTGTCACGCTAGCAATTGTGTCTAGTTTGAAAAAATCTGTAGGAATTGATGATCCAGACATTGAAATTAATGTTGAAAAAGGAGTCGTCTTTATTTCAATTGCTGATAAATTACTATTTAAAAGTGGTAGTTTCATTGTAACGGAAAAGGCTAAAAATGTTTTAGAGAAAGTAGCTAAAGTAATTTCTGATAAACCAGACTTTGAAGCTATGATAGAAGGTCATACAGATAGCCAATCATACTCTAACGGGATCTTAGTTGATAACTGGGACCTAAGTGTTAAGCGCTCAACCTCAATCATTAGAGAATTACAAAAAATGGGCGTAAATCCAGCACAATTAATTGCTGCAGGACGTAGTAGTTACGTTCCTTTGACAGACAATGACACGGCTCAAAACAGAGCGAAAAACAGAAGAACACGAGTAGTAGTACTTCCTAAAATTGATCAATTCTATGAAATGATAGAAAGTGAAATGAAAGCTCTTACCGGTCAATAAAATATAAAAATAAAAAGTATTTATAAAAGCCCACCGTTTTGGTTGGGCTTTTTATTTGTTAGCTAATAGCTTTATTTTATATTTGCTCAAAAGCTATAACATCCTATAATGAAGATATCATATAACTGGTTAAAACAATTTATAAAAATTGATTGGAGTGCTGAAAAAACCTCAAAACTTCTTACAGATCTAGGATTAGAGGTTGAAGGTTTAGACATTTTTCAATCCGTCAAAGGGGGATTAAAAGGAATCATAGTTGGACACGTATTAACTTGTGAACAACACCCGAATGCAGATAGATTAAAAATAACTACTGTAGACATAGGAGATAAGCAGCCTTTAAACATTGTTTGTGGAGCTCCTAACGTAGCTGAGGGACAAAAAGTAGCAGTAGCGACTATAGGAACTACTTTATACACTAGTGAAGGTGAAGCTTGGACTATTAAAAAAGGGAAGATAAGAGGAGAAGAAAGCCACGGAATGCTCTGTGCCGAAGATGAATTAGGGTTAGGAAAGTCCCATGATGGAATTATGGTTTTAGAAGCATCCTTAGATATTGGATCCGCATTAGCGAATCATTATAACGTTGAAGATGATTTAGTATACGAGATTGGACTGACTCCAAACCGAGCAGACGCAATGAGTCATTATGGAACTGCACGAGACCTTATGGCTGGGTTATCTCAACACGGAATAAATACAAAATTAATAAGCCCTTCAGTCTCTGGGTTTCATATCGACAACAGAGGATTAAAAATTGACATTAGTGTCGATGACAAAGTTAAAGCTCCTCGTTATTGTGGATTAACCATCTCAAACATTGTTGTTAAAGATTCGCCGCAATGGTTGCAAAATCGTCTTAAATCTATCGGGTTAAGCCCTATTAATAACATTGTAGATGCAACTAACTATGTATTACATGACTTAGGACAACCACTTCACGCATTTGACGCAGACAAAATTAGTGGTAAAAAAATTAATGTTAAGACCGTGAAGTCGGGAACAAAATTTGTTACTTTAGATGGCGTTGAACGCAGTTTACACGAAGAAGATTTAATGATCTGTGACGAAGACAAACCTTTATGTATTGCAGGCGTTTTTGGAGGAGAAAACTCAGGAGTGTCTGAAAACACATCTTCAATATTTTTAGAAAGTGCCTATTTTAATCCGATAAGTGTTAGAAAAACAGCTAAAAGACACGCCTTAAATACAGATGCTTCTTTTAGGTTTGAACGTGGCATCGACCCAAACATTACAAAATACGCACTTAAAAGAGCGGCCATCTTGATTACTGAAATTGCTGGAGGTAAAATATCCAGCGATTTAATCGATGAATATCCCAATAAAATTGAAGACTCTCAAGTGTTTTTGAGTTTCGACAAAACAAATAAATTAATTGGACAAGAAATACCTAAAGAAACTATTAAGAGTATTCTTAGTGCTTTAGAAATAAAAGTTAATAATATCACAGAAACTGGATTGGGACTTACCATTCCAGCATACAGGAACGATGTCCAAAGAGAAGTAGATGTTATTGAAGAAATTTTAAGGGTTTATGGCTATAACAACATTGGGATTACAAATAAGTTAAATGCCTCTATATCTAATACTTCTAAATTTGAAAATCATAAAATTGAAAATATTGTCGCAAACCAACTTGTAGGTCAAGGTTTTTATGAAATCATGACTAATTCGTTAACCACTGACAAATACACGTCAATTAGTAAGCAATTAGATCCTGATAATAACGTTAAAATATTAAATCCTTTAAGCACTGACTTATCTATCATGCGTCAGTCTCTAATTTTTTCAGGATTAGAAACATTGGCCTTTAATATAAACCGTCAACAGAGTGATCTAAAGCTTTTTGAATTTGGAAAAACTTACCATAATTTTGACGACCAAAAAGAAGAATATAATCACTTATCCATTTTAGTGACAGGAAATAAGACAGAAAACCGTTGGAATTCAAAAGAAAATGAGGTTAGTTATTTTTACTTAAAAGGACTTGTCATAGCAATTTTTGATCGATTAGGCATTAAAAAACTCAAAAGTCAGCCATTATCAAACGACGTATTCAGCGAAGGTCAGCAATTAAGCGTAGGGAAACATTCCGTTGTAGAATTTGGAAGTTTAAAAACCAACGCACTTACCCCTTTTGGAATCTCACAAAATGTTTTTTGTGCTAACTTTAATTGGGATAACTTATTAAAAGTAATCAATCAAAATACCATAAAGTTTAAAGACATCTCTAAATATCCTGAGGTTAAACGAGATCTTTCATTATTAATCAATGAAGATGTGACTTTTGAAAATCTATACAAACTAGCCAAACAATCAGAAAACAACTATTTAAAAGATGTGAATCTGTTTGATGTTTACACAGGAGAGAAATTAGCAAAAGGCAAAAAGAGTTATGCCATAAGCTTCACACTCCAAGACAATAAGCAAACGCTTAAAGATTCACAAATTGACAAAATAATGTCAAAAATCCAAAAGCGTTTTGAATCAGAATTGGGTGCTGAACTACGCTAACTATCCTTCTTTGGCTGCTAAATAACGTTCTGCATCTAATGCTGCCATACACCCGGTGCCCGCGGCAGTAACCGCCTGTCTGTATACGTGGTCTGCGGCATCACCACTCACAAAAACTCCCTCAACATTTGTTTTAGAAGTCCCTGGGTTGTTAATTATATAGCCTGTTTCGTCTAAGGTTAAAAAGCCATTAAAAATGTCAGTATTGGGCTTATGGCCAATAGCAACAAAAAATCCTGTGGCATGAATGTCAATCATTTCGTTGGATTGATTATTTTTTGCCCTTACTCCTGTAACTACTTGCCCATCTCCTAAAACCTCTTCTGTTTCTGTATTAAATAAAATGGTAATGTTTTCAGTGTTTTTGACACGGGTTGCCATAATTTTGGAAGCTCTAAACTCGTCACGTCTTACAAGCATTGTCACTTTAGTACACAGTTTAGATAAATAATGAGCTTCTTCACAAGCAGAATCCCCTGCCCCAACAATTACAACTTCTTGATTTCTGTAAAAGAACCCATCACATACGGCACAAGCAGAAACACCTCCGCCAAGTTTTAAGTATTTTTGTTCAGACTCTAATCCTAAATATTTTGCAGTAGCCCCAGTAGATATAATCACTGTTTCACAATGAATTTCTTTAGTACCGTTGATCCATACTTTATGTGTTGTACCAGAAAAATCAACTTTAGTCACCCATCCGTCTCTTACGTCAGTACCAAACCTCTCAGCCTGTGCTTGAAGCTCCAACATCATCGCAGGACCTGTAATACCATCTGGATAACCAGGAAAATTTTCAACATCGTTGGTAGTTGTTAATTGACCACCAGGTTGAGTTCCTTGATATAAGACAGGAAACATATTGGCACGAGCGGCGTAAATCGCAGCAGTATAGCCTGCAGGCCCAGAGCCAATAATCATACATTTTACAGATTCAATAGTATTAGACATATTTATAAGATTTAGATTACAAAAATAAACGTTTTAACGAATATTCAAACCTTAAGTTATCAACAGTTTAATTAAAAATCGTAGACTAATCCATCGCATTAATATTAGGGTCGAATAATCCTAAACCAAGAAAATAATCTTAACTTTGTTAAAATTGAAAAGAAACAGATATGCTAATTATAGGTATTAGTGGAGGAACAGGAAGTGGAAAAACTACGGTAGTAAATCAAATTATTTCTGAATTTCCAAAAGGGGAAGTTCAAGTAATATCTCAAGACTCCTATTACAAAGACACCTCACATTTAACTTTTGAAGAACGGTGTAAAATTAACTTTGATCACCCACAGTCTATTGATTTTGAACTACTTGAAAACCACTTAAAAAGCCTAAGAATAGGAGAAGCTGTTAATCAGCCTGTTTATTCTTTTAAAACTCATAACCGTACAGGAGACACAACGCTTACAAAGCCTAAAAAGGTGGTTATTGTAGAGGGAATATTAATTTTATCAAACACCCAGCTAAGATCAATTTTTGATATTAAAATCTTTGTTCATGCAGATAGTGATGAACGATTAATGCGAAGACTTAAAAGAGATATCGCTGAACGAGGACGGGATTTAGATGAAGTACTTGAACGCTACCAAACAACGCTTAAGCCTATGCATGAGCAGTTTATTGAGCCGATGAAAGCATTTGCAGATATAATAATTCCCAACAACCACTACAATACAGTGGCTGTAAACGTGGTGAAGTCAATTATAAATGAACAACTCTGATGCTAAAGAAAAAGAAAAAGGTCTTGAAGGTCCTGAAGCCATTTAAAAACATCTATTTACTTATTTTGATTGCATTTATAATTTGGATGACAATGTTTGATGCCAACTCTTGGCTAATTCACGCAGACTTAAATGAAGATATTGATGACTTAAATTCAAAAATCGAGTTTTACAACAGTGAAATTTCTAAAGATCAAAAAGAAATAAACACTCTAAATTCTACAAATGGAATTGAGAAATATGCTCGAGAGCATTATAAAATGAAAAAAGACAACGAAGTCATTTATATCATTGAAGACCATGATAGTTTAAAGACCACAACTAATGAGTAAGTCATCTCTTTTTGATAGTTTTGAGGCTACTTCTGAAAAGCAGTGGAAACAAAAAATTCAATTTGAACTTCAAGGAAAGGAATTTAACGACTCCTTGGTATGGAAATCTCTTGAAGGAATTGATGTAAAACCATTTTACCATTCAGACTCTTATTCAAAATTACCTAAAATTGAATATAATTCTTCAGACTGGAAAATTGGTCATTCTATATTTGTTAATTCAGTTGAAAAAAGTAATTCACATGCTTTAGATCTTATTAAAAATGGAATAGAAAGTCTATATTTCGTAATCCCTAAGGAGCTAATTTCTATTGAAGCGCTTTTAGAAAATATTGATTTAGCCCTTATTACTATTTACTTCGAGACTTTATTTATATCAGAGAAATTCACAACAACATTACAGCAGTATTCAACTAAAAAAAACACAAGATTTTATATCCTAAATGACCCAATCGGTCAGCTTTCTAAAACAGGAAACTGGTTTGAAAATATAAAATCTGATATAGAAAATTTAAATAAAATTCTCATTTCTGGTAACGAACTAAAAGGAGTTGTTTCGGTAGATTTAGGACTCTTTCAAAATGCCGGCAGTAGCATGGTGCAGCAGTTGGCCTATACCCTAGCCCATGTGAATGAATATTTAAACGTATTTGATGCTAAGCTCATAAAAACGATTGTATTTAAAGTATCTGTGGCAAGTAATTACTTTTTTGAAATTGCAAAAATTCAAGCGCTTAGATTGTTGTGGCAAAGTTTAACGAAAGATTATGGGGTGACAATTGACTGTCATATAATTAGCCAACCTAGCAAACGTAACAAAACAATTTACGACTACAATACTAATATGATGCGCACAACTACCGAATGTATGAGCGCGATATTAGGAAGTTCAGACACTATTATTAACATGCCATATGACCATCTCTATCACAAGGATAATGAGTTTGGCGATCGGCTATCGAAAAATCAATTGTTAATTCTTAAAAATGAAAGTTATTTTGATGTTGTTTTCAATCCAACAGAAGGAGTTTATTACATTGAAACACTCACAAAGGGACTCGCTCAAAAGGCCTTGGAATTATTTAAAGATATTGAAAAAGAAGGAGGCTACTTAAAACTATTAAAAGAAGGCATTATTCAGCGAAAAATTAAAGCGCACGCACTCAAAGAACAACTTACTTATGATGAAGGAAGCGAAGGACTTTTAGGAACACATTTTCAACAAAATTCTTCTGATAAAATGAAGGCTGACTTAGAGCTCTACCCATTTGTAAAACAAAATATTAGAAAAACACTTTTAGAACCAATCATCCCTAGAAGAATTGCAGAAAACGTAGAACAAAAACGGCTAAAGGATGAGTAGAAAAAACGTCCAACATATCGTTCTTGATGGCTTAAAGTCAAAAAACTCTAAAAAGGCACTCTTTAATACTGCAGAAACTATTGATCTCAAATCTCGGTATTTCGAAAGCGATATAGAAAGCTTAGAGCACTTGGACTTTCCAGCTGGAAAAGCACCCTTTCTTAGAGGGCCTTACAGCACTATGTATGTTCAACGTCCTTGGACAATACGTCAATATGCAGGTTTCTCAACAGCTAATGATAGCAATGCATTTTATAAAAGAAATTTAAAGGCTGGTCAAAAAGGCTTGTCAGTAGCATTTGATCTTCCAACACACAGAGGTTATGATAGTGATCATGATCGTGTCGTTGGTGATGTAGGGAAGGCTGGAGTTGCTATCGATTCCGTTGAGGACATGAAGCTCCTATTTAATGAAATACCATTGGATCAAATGAGTGTTTCAATGACTATGAATGGTGCTGTTTTGCCTATTATGGCATTTTATATTGTAGCGGCTCAAGAACAAGGCGTTAAACTAGAAGACTTAAGTGGTACGATTCAAAATGACATTTTGAAAGAGTTTATGGTAAGGAACACCTATATATACCCTCCGGAAGATTCAATGAAAATTGTATCCGATATTTTTGAATACACGAGTAAAAACATGCCAAAATTTAATAGCATTAGTATTTCAGGCTACCATATGCAGGAAGCAGGCGCAACAGCCGATATTGAATTGGCTTACACCTTAGCAAATGGTCTTGAATATATCCGCAAAGGATTAGATGCAGGGCTAGATATAGATACATTTGCACCACGTTTATCCTTTTTCTGGGGAATTGGGATGAATCATTTTATGGAAATTGCCAAACTAAGAGCTGCACGTATGTTATGGGCAAAAATAGTTAAAGAGTTTAATCCGAAAAATCCAAAATCACTCGCTTTAAGAACCCACTGTCAAACAAGCGGTTGGAGCTTGACAGAACAAGACCCTTTTAATAATGTAACGCGAACCTGTATTGAAGCCACTGCAGCCATTTTTGGAGGCACCCAAAGTTTACACACAAATGCCCTTGATGAAGCCATCGCATTGCCCACTGAATTTTCAGCAAGAATTGCAAGAAACACACAGCTTTATTTACAAAAAGAAACTAAAATAACTAAAACGGTTGACCCTTGGGCAGGAAGTTACTACATAGAAAAACTAACTCATGAAATTGCCGAAAAGGCATGGAGTCATATTGAAGAAGTTGAGTCCTTGGGCGGTATGACTTCAGCTATTAAATCGGGGGTCCCTAAACTAAGAATTGAAGAAGCCGCAGCTAGAAAGCAAGCGCGAATAGATTCCGGTCAAGATATTATTGTGGGGGTCAATAAGTTTCAACTAAAAACTGAAGACCCATTGCATATTTTAGAAGTTGATAACGAACTTGTAAGATCACAGCAAATTGATCGATTAAACCACATAAAATCAACTCGGGACACAAAAAAGGTAGAAGAAGTTTTAGAAAAATTAACAAAAGCTGCATCAGATGGTACCGAAAATTTATTAACTTTAACAGTTGAAGCTGCGCGTTTACGGGCTACACTAGGAGAAATTAGTGACGCATTAGAACAAAAATTTGGTAGATATAAAGCAGAAATTAAAACCTTTTCAGGCGTGTACAGTAAGGAAATAAAAAATGATATCTCATTTGAAAAAGCTAAAAACTTAGCAGATCGATTTTCTAAGGGAGAAGGCAGACGCCCTCGAATTATGATTGCAAAAATGGGGCAAGATGGGCATGATAGAGGGGCAAAAGTTGTTGCTACAGGTTATGCCGACCTAGGCTTCGATGTTGATATAGGCCCTTTATTTCAAACAGCTGAAGAAGCCGCTAAACAAGCGGTAGAAAATGATGTACACATTTTAGGAGTCTCATCTTTGGCTGGAGGTCATAAGACCTTAGTGCCAAAAGTTATTGACGCACTTAAAGCCTATGGAAGAGAAGATATTATGGTTATTGTAGGGGGAGTAATCCCAAAGCAAGACTACCAATATTTATTTGACGCAGGGACTGTTGCTATATTTGGACCAGGAACAAAAATTAGCGATACTGCAATTACCGTTTTGGAAATACTAATAAATTAATTACCTTACATACTTCTTAACCAATTCTTCTTAAAAGTAAGTTGCAAATGAATTCCCAAATCTCATATGCCACTGTCGAAAATCATATCAATAGTAAACCAAAAAGGAGGAGTTGGTAAAACAACTACTGCAATAAACTTATCTAGTGCCTTAGGAATCTTGGAGCAAAGGGTTCTACTTATTGATGCCGATCCTCAAGCAAATGCTACAACGGGGCTAGGTGTGTTAACTAAGACTGTTGAAAATTCAATCGTTAATCTTTACAAAAGAGATAAAGCCACTCAAGACTGTATTATAGAAACCCATAGTCCAAATCTTAAAATAATTCCTGGTTCAATAAAACTTGCACAGTTAGCCATGAATCTTGAAAACTCAAATATAAATCGTTTGAAAAGTGCCTTAGATGAAATTAAACATCTTTTTGATTTTATTATCATCGATTGCTCCCCATCAATAGGCTACCTCACTCTTAATACATTAGTTGCATCAGATGCTGTAATTATCCCAGTACAATGCGATTATTTTGCGTTAAAAGGCCTCAATAGGTTATTAGCTACGATAGAATCCGTAAAAACAACTTATAATTCAAAATTATCAATAGAAGGAATCCTAGTCACAATGTTTGATAATCGAATACGTCTTCACAAACAAGTTGTGAAAGATTTGAAAACATATTTCAAAGATCTAATATTTAATACAGTGATTAAAAGAAATATAAGTTTAAGTGAAGCGCCTGGCTATGGATTTAGCGTGCTTAGCTATAACATAAACAGTGAAGGCTCTACAAACTACCTTAATCTATCTCGTGAAATAATTAAAAATCAAATGCTTATGAAAACAAACTTTATGCCTAAAAAATTGCCTGAAATTATTAATGACAATAACGAAGATTTGATTTTCACACACAAAGCGAAAGTTCGAAACCTTGACGCCTATAGGTCATATTCAACTAATGATAAAAATTATGAAAAGTTAAAAGGACTTAGCAAAAGAGAGGTTATTTCTCATATGGGATTGATGTATAATGACTTACATAGCAATATATGGATGTATCGCAGCACAAAAAAAATCAAACTATTAAAAAAGAATTATCTCTATTTGTATTTTGATAAAAATAGGGTTGAAAGAATTTTAACTAAACGGTTTAAATTCAGTTGAAAACTTGCTTAAATTCCTAAACAATTTGAGTTTTATTCTTGGTAAATAGTCGTATTTTTACATACATAACTTATAAATTAATGGGGAAACTAGTTGCTATAGCAAATCAAAAAGGGGGTGTTGGAAAGACCACTACAACTGTGAATCTTGCCGCTTGCCTTGGCGCTCTAGATAAAAAAGTATTGTTAATCGATGCAGACCCACAAGCAAATGCTTCTTCTGGTTTAGGAATTGATGTTGATAATGTTGAATTAGGAACGTATCAACTCTTAGAACATAATTGTACTGCAAAAGAAGCGATACAAAAGACTTCCGCAACAAACGTTGATATTATCCCGGCTCATATCGACTTAGTCGCTATAGAAATTGAATTAGTTAATATGGAACAGCGTGAATACATGCTGAAGCAGGCGCTAGATCCTATCAAAGACAATTATGATTTCATACTCATTGATTGCGCTCCTTCTTTAGGCTTACTTACGTTAAATGCACTTACAGTAGCGGACTCGGTTATTATTCCTATTCAATGTGAATATTTTGCTCTTGAAGGACTCGGGAAGCTGTTAAATACAATAAAAAGTGTACAAAAAATACACAATGAACATTTGGATATTGAAGGGTTACTTCTAACTATGTATGACTCGAGGTTACGACTGTCAAATCAAGTAGTTGAAGAAGTTCAAAATCATTTTTCAGATATGGTTTTCAAAACCATTATTCAACGAAATGTTAGACTCAGTGAAGCCCCAAGCCACGGTGAGAGCATAATTTATTATGATGTAAATAGTAAAGGTGCAACAAATTACTTAAGTTTGGCTAAAGAAATTATCAGTAAACAGTAATATAATGGCCAAAGCTATTAAAAAACAAGTCTTAGGACGCGGACTTGCCGCTCTATTGCAAGACTCAAAAACAGACCAATCTAAAGAAAAAGGCTTAACTAAAAGTCCTCAAGTAGGAACTATTGTTGAGTTAGAACTTGGGCTTATAGAACTAAATCCCTTTCAGCCAAGAACACAATTCAATGAAGAAAGTATTCGTGAACTAGCGACGTCTATACAAGAACTTGGAGTCATACAACCAATAACGGTTCGAAAAATATCGGACACTAACTTTCAGTTAGTTTCTGGTGAACGCCGTTTAAGAGCTACAAGATTACTAGATTTAAAAACAATTCCTGCGTATATAAGAATTGCGAACGATCAAGAGGCTTTAGAAATGGCGTTAGTTGAAAATATTCAACGACAAGATTTAGATCCAATTGAGGTTGCATTAAGTTATCAACGTTTAATGGATGATGTAAAGTTGACTCAAGAACAAATGAGTCAACGAGTCGGAAAAAAACGTTCAACTATAGCGAATTACTTGAGACTTCTAAAGTTAGAGCCCTTAATTCAAACCGGGATGCGTGATGGTTTTATCTCAATGGGGCACGGAAGGGCCATAATAAATATTAATTCTCATTCCGATCAAATTAGAATATACAAAGAAATTCTATCAAAGAAACTTTCGGTTCGAGCGACTGAAAGCCTAGTTAAAAACTATAACAATCCTAAATCTGTAAAAACAACAAAACTAAATGATCTGCCAGAATTTGTGAAAAATGGCGTACCCAAAATAGCCGCCTATTTTGGTCACAAGATCAATATTAAAATGGAGAAAAATGGAAATGGGAAAATATTAATTCCTTTTCATTCAAAAGAGGACTACGACCGGATCTTAAAATTATTCAAAAGTGATGAATAAGCATTATCTATTCTTAATTTTTATCGTTTATTCATGGTCTAGTATTTCTCAGTCGCCAACAGAGCCCGAAATTGTAATAGACCAAGAACAATCTGCTACCTATGTGATAGATCCTCTGGCACCTGCAAAAGCTGCATTCTATTCGGCAATTATCCCTGGATTAGGACAAGCCATAAATAAAAAATACTGGAAAATTCCAATTGTATATGGTGCAATAGGAACCGGTATCTATTTTTACATGGACAATAACAAAGTTTATAAGCGGTATAGAAATGCCTATAAGAGACGATTAGCTGGGTTTACAGACGATGAATTTTACGGACTCGAATCTACTCCTATTTTATCTAATGAAGCGCTCATAAGAGCACAACAAACCTTAAGGCGAAATAAAGAACTATCGCTATTAATTACTATTGGCTTGTATGCATTAAACATCATAGATGCTAATGTAGATGCTCATTTATTACAATACAATATGGATACAAATTTAGCCGTAAAGCCCTACCTTGATTTTGATACCCCTGATAGTTCGGCCCAACTTGGACTCTCCTTAAATATTAATTTTTAGATGAAAATAGCATTAATAGGATACGGAAAAATGGGGAAAGTGATCGAATCTATTGCATTAAGTCGTGGACACGAAATAGCTTTAAAAATTGATAAAGACAGCGGGGATTATGATCTGAATACTGTAGATGTAGCAATTAATTTCAGTACGCCTGAATCCGCAGTTGAAAACATCCGAAAAGCACTTGAAAATAATGTACCTGTTATTTGTGGAACGACGGGATGGCTTTCAGAGTTAGAAACGATTGAAACACTTTGTAAAATTAAAAATGGTGCTTTTATTTATGCCTCCAATTTTAGTTTGGGAGTTAATATTTTCTTTGAACTCAATAAAAATTTAGCTAAAATGATGAAAAGCCTTACAGACTACAACGTAGATCTGGAGGAAATTCACCACACACAAAAACTAGATGCCCCTTCAGGGACAGCAATTACACTTGCAGAAGGCGTTATAGAAAATAGTCATTATAATTCTTGGGAATTAGCCCCCGCTAAAGACTCAAAAAAATTAGAAATCATTGCCAAGCGGCATACTAATGTTCCTGGCACACACTCCGTCAATTACAACTCAAGTATCGACCGAATCTCTCTAACACACACCGCGCATAACAGGGAAGGTTTTGGACTCGGAGCGGTCGTTGCTGCAGAGTGGATTATTGGAAAAAAAGGGGTGTATACAATGAATGACGTCTTAAATATTAAATAAAAAAACTAACTGTGATAAAAGCAGTTAATTAATAAAAATCGATTTATGGATTTAGCACAATGGTTTGTATGTCTCATTATTATTCAATTGATACATGGACTTGGAACTTGGAAATTATATGTAAAAGCAGGCCGAAGCGCTATAGAAGCTTTTGTTCCCGTTTATAACGGTATTGTTTTAATGAAGATTATAAACCGACCTAGCTGGTGGGTAGCTCTTCTGTTTATACCTGTAATAAATGTGATTATGTTAATTATTATATGGGTAGAAACGGCTAGGAGTTTTGGAAAAAACAACTCTATAGACACTTTTTTATCAGTTGTAACTTTAGGTTTTTATTCCTATTATCTAAATTATTTCACGGAAGTTAAGCATGTTAAAAATAGAAGTTTGATGCCAAAATCAAGCTCCGGGGAATGGGTGAGCTCAATTTTATTTGCTATCGTTGCTGCCACTATCGTACACACTTATTTTTTACAACCCTATGTTATCCCCTCCTCATCACTGGAAAAATCGTTGTTAGTTGGCGACTTTTTAATTGTGAGTAAAATGCACTACGGCCCAAGAATCCCAATGACAACAGTTGGTATGCCAATGGTTCACGACACGATTCCAATTTTAAATAAAAAATCTTATCTATTTAATGATCGAATTGAAGAAAATAAAACCTCATGGATTAATAAACTTCAACTGCCCTACCTAAGAATTCCAGGTTGGGAGAAAATTAAACGTAACGAAATAGTAGTCTTTAATCAACCAGCGGATACACTTAAAGACATGAACGACTTTACACCCGATAGAAACTACTATAAGCCGATTGATAAAAAAACAAATTTAGTTAAACGCTGTGTGGCGATTGCTGGAGATACCTTAGAAATTAAAGGGGGATATGTCTATATAAACGGTGTTCAAAATACGCTTCCTTACCGTGCAAAATTACAGTTTAGCTATGAGGTCACATTAAAACCTGGTAAATCATTTGAGAAAAGTATTATAGAGCAGTTAAAAACAAGATATGATATTACAGATGGCATTTATCAATCTGGAAATAAAATAATAATTCCTGCAGCGTCAGAAGAGGCCGTGAGTATATTTAAAAACCATCCTAGTGTTGCAAGTATCGTTAAAAATATTCAACCCAAGGGAAAAAGGGATGCGTCAAAATTTCCTCAAGATCCAAGTTATGATTGGAATGTAGATTTTTTTGGTCCGCTATATATTCCTGAAGACGGTAACACCATAGAGATTAGTTTAGAAAACATAGCCGTTTATAAAAGAGTTATCACTGAATATGAAGGGAATACATTAGGGATTAGAGGCAATCAAATTTTCATAAATGGAGAGTTGACTGATTCCTACACATTTAAACAAAACTATTATTGGATGATGGGTGATAACCGCCACAATTCGATTGATGCCCGTAGATGGGGATTTGTGCCATTCAATCATGTGGTTGGAAAGCCTGTGTTTATTTGGATGAGTTGGAATTCAAACGGTAAAGGGTTTGGTAAAATACGTTGGGAACGTCTCTTTTCAACGGTCCACCCTGATGGCGAACGCACTTCGTATTTCATGCATTTCTTAATTCTATTAGTCGGTTGGTATGGTTATGGAAAATGGCGAAAACGAAAAAATACAGCCGTCTAATACACGTGTATGACACTCCTTTATCCAACGTATTTTCCAAACATTGCTTCTTACATAGTAATGGCGCATGCTAACAGATTTATGTTTGAAGTACAGGATTCCTACCAGAAACAAACCTACAGGAACCGCTGCTACATTTATGGGGCTAATGGAAAGTTAGGGTTGCACATACCCGTTCAATATTCCCAAAAAAACAGACAAAATACTAGCGAAATCTTGATTGACAATTCTAGCAACTGGCAATCCATACACTGGAAGTCATTAGAAAGTGCTTATAAAACGTCTCCTTTTTTTGAATATTATGAACATGAACTTGTTGCACTGTTTAATACTAAAAAAAAATCACTATTAGCCTTTAACCTTGAATGTATTGAGGTAATAAATAGTTGCTTAAATTTAGACATCGATTACTCAAAGACGATAGATTTCAACAAAGAAAATCAAGAAAAAAACTATCGGTATTTAGTAAATGCCCGAAAAGAAAGTGAAATAAAAATAAGCCCGTACATACAAGTGTTTCAAGAAAAACACGGGTTTATTAACAACCTTAGTATTTTGGACTTACTATTTAATGAAGGTCCAAATGCTAAGACTTATTTAAAAACACAACATTTAACTTTTTAATCTTCCAGAGTGAACTCTGTCATAATTGGAAAATGATCCGAATAAGAAAGATCCGTAAATGAAGAAAACTTACTAACTTTAATTCTTGTATCCGCCAAGATAAAATCAATTCTGAAAGGGAAATATTTAAATTTAAAGGTGCGACCAAATCCAGAGCCTGCAATATCAAAAGCGTCTAACTTTTCTGATTTTAAGATTCTATAGACGTACGAATAAATCGTGTTATTGAAGTCTCCACATAATAGGACTTTATATGGCGATTTAGACATATGACTTGCCACTAACTCAGCTTGGTGCTGTTGCGCCTTAAAAGTAACCCCTAGTCGACTTATAAGCCTATTTGACTGCTTAGAATCAAGGGCTTCAACATTTGGGTTAATTCCTGAAGATTGAAGATGAAGATTATAAACACGAAGGGTGTCAGATTTGATAATAACGTCTGCAAAAATAGCATTATTAGAAGATTCTGGGAAATCGATAGTTCCAGAACTGACTATTTTATGTTTAGAGAATATAGCAAGTTCTGATGTGTATCTTGATGAATTAGCCGTAAAATAAGAAAACGGGTAACCATCAAAATTTAAATCAGCACCAGAATCATATTCTTGAAAACATAAAATAGAAGGCGCTTTTTTTAGTACGAAATTTTGAATTTTTTGAGGGATTTGGGGATCATCAATCCAATCGTATAAATTAAAAAGGCGAACATTATAGCTCATCAGCGAAAAGCTTGATTCAGAAACTAATGTTTCCGTTGAGAATTTATAAAAAGATAAAATATAGTGATACCCTAATCCCAAAACTAGTACAGAAAGCAGCAGTTGCTTCTTTAATTTCAAAAGCCAATAGATACCAAAAGTAATATTAAGAATAATAAGTAAGGGAACTGAAAGACTTAATACCGATAAGAATGAAAACATTTTGGGAGGAACATATGACAATCCGTATGAAAGAAGCAATAAGAGGGCTACAACTGAATTAATCAGAAACACCAACTTATCGAGAAAATTTAAGTTTTTCAAATGTTTTTATTTTCCTGCTCTAAATAAAAAATCTTTTTCTGCCTGGGACAAACTTTCATAACCACTTTTACTAATTTTGTCAAGTATAAGATCGATTTGCTTTTGATGTGTGAAACCTTCAAATTCTTCTTTTTTCTTTCCAGCAAATGAAGTCTCTTTCTGCTTTTTTTTCTTGTAGACCGTTTTTAAATTAGATTTTGACCTTGAAAAATAAGCGGTGACTTTATCCATAAATTCTCCAATATCATTTCCTTTTTGAAATTGTCTAGCGTAAAAATAGCCTAGAATATACCCTCCAAAATGCGCAATAGTACCCCCTGAATTCTGAGAAAATAACCCTGGAAGATCCAAAACAACTAAAACAATTCCAATGTATTTTAATGGAAACCGAAACGTAAAGAAACGAACCTCTTTATTAGGTAAATAAACACATAAGAAAATAATAACGGCACGTACCCCTGCAGAAGCGCCCACTAGTGGCCCTACCGTATTTAAAATCCCCGAAGGAAATAGGTTATAAACCAGTACAAAAGCAAGACCGCCAGAAAGGATTCCCAACAGATAAATCTTAAGACTTAAATCTGATTTAAATAAATTTGAAAAGGAGCGGCCTAAGAAATACAAGACGAGCATATTAAAAAATAAATGGCTAAAGCTATAATGTGTAAATCCATAAGTAATAAGCGTCCATGGCATCGATATCACATTTGAAGCAGACTTCGATAACGACAACCATTCCAAACCCATTCCAAACCCCTGAAATCTTAAAAGGATTGAGGTGAATACAAAAACAACAAAATTAATAACAATGATTTTTTCAAACACATTGAGTCTTGAAAGTTTGTCTCTAATATCTTGATTTAGATTTGTCATTAGTTCCAACGGAATTTATCAAATTGATTTTTTTTCCAAAAATACATTAATAAGAAGCCTGTCATCGCTCCTCCAATATGTGCTATATAAGCAGTATTACTAGGGCTAAAAATAGACACCCCAGTAAAAGCAGAAATCAAATCTAAGGCAATGATTCCAGGGATGAAATACTTAGCCTTAATAGGAATCGGTAAAAATATCATCATTAATTCTGCATTTGGATTAAGCATCCCAAAAGCCACTAGTACCCCCATAATAGCCCCCGATGCACCAACCATGGATCCATTACTGCTAACTATTAAATCAAACAACATTCGAAAGGAGTCGGCATTAAGTTTCATACTATAGCCATAGTTTGAAAGAACAGATTTTAGTTCTTCCTCTTGAAAGACGTTATCACTTAGGAAATTTGATTTAATAACTTCTTTAATAAAATCAAAAGAAAACCCTAAGGTCTCAAGTTCACTAATAAGAGGGTAAATCTGGATATAGTACACCCCAAAAGTTAATGCTACGGCACCCAGTCCTGAAGAAATATAAAATATTAAAAACTTACGCTGTCCAAACACACGTTCAACAGCCGTCCCAAACATGAATAAAGCAAACATGTTAAACAACAAGTGCTGAAATCCGCCATGCATAAACATGTGCGTAAATACCTGCCAAGGCATGAAATAATCACTAAGTGGGTAATAAAGGGCTAATAATCCATAAAAAAGATCGTTGTTTCCAAGCAAATAAGTGCCCGCAAAAACGATACAGTTTATGATAAGGAGATGTTTTACTGTAGGGGTAATTTGTCTCATTTTTAATTGAATTTTTTATCTAATTCATCCACTTTAATTGTTGTGAATATTGTTTTATTTGAAGGAGAAACCGCTGGTTCCTTACAAGAAAATAGAGTGTTTACTAAGTATTCCTGCTCTTCACGTTCTAATTTCTTTCCATTCTTGATTGCTAAACTTTTGGCAAGTGATTTGGATAATAAATCACTAACGCTAAAATTTACATCAGGTACTTCATTTTCAATATCGTGGATCAATTGATCAAAAACAGTTGGAACCTCTGATTCCTTAACTCCAACAGGCAATCCAGTTAACTCAACGCTTTCATTAGTAAAAGCAGAAAACACAAACCCAGTTGTTTCTAAAGCTTGTTGAAGGTCCTTTAACATAGAGATTCCAGTGGTTGATAAATTGAGTTGTAAGGGAAATAGTAACTGTTGACTTACCGCTTCATTAACGGTTGTTTTACGAAGATATTCTTCATATAAAATCCGCTCATGTGCACGATTTTGATCAATAACAAGCATTCCTGATTTTATCGTATTAATTATGTATTTGTTGTGTAGCTGAAACGTTTTTTGAACCTTTCGCTCTGTTGTATCATCAAATATCGATGATGTCATTTCATCAGACTCGTAAGAGACTTGTGAAAAATCATCTGTATTGGATTTGGACTCTAACCCAACATATAAACCTTCCCAGCTTTCTGAAGCAGGCTTGGAGTATGAAGACGTCTGTAGGCTGGTCTTAGAAAAGGGGTTAAAAGAACGGTCTACCTCTACTTTTGGAGCCGAAGCTTGACCCCCATTAAATGCATAAGGAGTATCTAAATTCTTATTACGTTCAAAATCTAAAACGGGAGCAATGCTAAACTGACCAAGGCTGTGTTTAACCGCTGCTCTTAAAATGGCATACATTGTCTGCTCATCATCAAACTTAATTTCAGTTTTTGTAGGGTGAATGTTTATATCAATACTCTTAGGGTCAACTTGTAAGTTTAAGAAATAACTAGGATGTCTTCCAGGTTGTAATAAGCCTTCAAATGCTGATGCTATTGCATGATTTAAGTAAGGGCTTTTTATATATCTATTATTGACAAAAAAGAATTGTTCACCCCTTGACTTTTTTGAATACTCTGGCTTTCCAACAAACCCAGAAATTACTAAGACTTCGGTTGTCTCATCTACAGGAACTAATTTTTCATTTGTTTTTCCACCAAACGTATTGACGACACGCTGTCTAAAACTTCCTTTTAAGAGGTTAAACAAATCACTTCCGTTGTGGTACATTGAGAAGTTAATTGAAGGATGTGCAAGAACAACACGGTGAAATTCGTCAATTATATGACGTAACTCTACGGTATCAGATTTTAAGAAGTTTCGGCGAGCAGGAATATTAAAAAATAAATTTTTAACTGCTACCGAAGCCCCATTCGGAGTGGCTATAAAATCTTGGGATGTAAAAACACTGCCTTCAACGGACAAGAGTGTTCCTAATTCGTCAGCCGCTTGTTTGGTTTTCATTTCAACGTGCGCAATGGCTGCGATACTGGCCAAAGCCTCCCCTCTAAATCCTTTGGTATTAAGATTAAATAAATCATCTGCAACTTTAATTTTTGAGGTCGCATGACGCTCAAAACTCAATCGAGCATCGGTGACGCTCATGCCTTTACCATCGTCAATAACTTGAATCAGCACCTTCCCTGCATTTTTGACTAACAGCTTAATTGTAGTTGCACCTGCATCAATCGCATTTTCTAGGAGCTCCTTGACTACCGAAGCTGGGCGTTGAACAACTTCTCCAGCTGCGATTTGATTGGCTACGTGATCTGGTAATAATTGTATTATATCAGCCATTTGTTAAAAAAATATACTTAAATCAAAATCTATAATCCAAAGGAAAATAAATATCAAAATTAAAATTATAACAGAAACTCTTTTATTGGCTAAGCGATTGGGGTTCGCCTTGTAGTCTTCAATTGCATTCACAATTTTACCTTTTAAATTTGTTTTATCGATGGTCACTCGAGAATCATCAAACTTATGCTTTAGTTCAAAAGGGCTACGCCCTCCTTTATAAAAACGAGGTGTGTAATTATATTTATTGTTTTTTCTAGTTTTAAAAATACCCATTATTAAGAAAATAAAGTGTCAAAAAAGTAATATAAAAATCCGAAAATCACTACCAGTGACAGCAGCCAAATTAGTGAAAAACCACGTCTATTTCTATAATTTCGAATATAAATACGCGTATTTATTTTATCTGTTTCGTTGTTAGAAACATCTGATGGGCGTCTTAATTCAAAAGTTCTAGGTTCTTTACGAGAAAACACGTTGTTTGTTTAGATTCAATTCAAAAATAATCAAATCATCAAACTAAAGAAAGGCTAAATGGTAAAAATTATCAACACTTAAGAAAGTTACATTGTAGTGTTTAGATAGGCCATTTTGATAGCAGTAATAGCAGCTTCTACTCCTTTGTTCCCATGCTCCCCCCCCGATCGATCGATCGATTGCTGTAAATTGTTATCTGTTAAGACACAGAAGACAACGGGCACATCGTTAAGAACATTTAAATCTTTAATTCCTTGAGTTACTCCGTCACAAACAAAATCAAAATGCTGGGTCTCTCCTTTAATAACACTCCCAATAGCAATCACAGCATCTACGTGTTGTTGTTGCATCATCTTTGCACCAAAAATCAGCTCAAAGCTTCCTGGCACATGAATCGTTTTAATATTGGAATGTTCTACACCACAATCCAACAAAGCATCTAAAGCCCCCTTGAGCAACCCTTCAGTGATCTGTGGGTTCCATTCAGAAACAACAATCCCAAACCGAAATTTAGTCGCGTTTGGGAGTGTAGATGAATCGTAATTTGATAAATTAGTGTTTGCTGTTGCCATATTTAATTTATGGCTGCTTCAGCCTTACCAATAAAAACATCAATATCTTTAGCTTCAGTGCTTTCTGAAAAGTCAGATTTTATTTGATTGAAAAAACTAAGAGCATTGGTGTATTTTCCTAATTTTAGTCCTATAACACCTGCTTTGTAAAGATACATAGGTGTGGTATAGTTATTTGTCTTTGATTGGGCCGCTTGTACGTAGTAATCATAGGCGTCATCTAATTGTTCTAACTGAACAAACGCATCACCAATACCTCCTTTGGCAATCGGACCAAGTACGTCATCATCTGAAGAAAAAGTATTCAGGTACGTGACTGCATTTGTGTAATCCTTCATGTTTAGATAGGCCATTCCTGCGTAATAATTTGCCAAGTTTCCAGCTTTAGAACCGCTGTACACATCGGCAATATCTAAAAAACCGTATTTTCCATCTGCACCATTCAAGGCCAACGTGAAAAGTGAATCTTTTGAAGCACCATTTACAGCTTGATCGAAATATTGCTGTGATTGAAACATATCGTTTGTCGCCTGGCTTTCTTTAGGCTCCTGAACATATTTGTTAAAACCTAGAGAACCTAAAACCAGCACAGCTGCTAGTATTACAATTATAAAAATATATTTTTGATTTTTTATGACCCATTCTTCGGTTCTGGAAGCACCTCCGTCAAGGGAACTTACAATGGAAGCGGTTGTTGATTCGTCTTCTATGGATATTTCTTTTTCTGCCTTCGTGGTCGGTTTACCGCCGCGTTTCTTATATGTTGCCATGGTCGTATTATTAATGAAGCTCAAAAATATAATTTTTATTCGTAAAAAAAAGGCAAATTATTTGTTATTTTTCAATAATTTGCAGCATCTTTTTAAATTGCTCTAAAGAAGATAAATTTAAAAATTAGACCAATTTTACATGATTTTAAAATCATTAAGTTTATTAAACTATAAAAATTTCGACGCCTACACGGTAGAATTTGACGCTAAAATTAATTGTTTTGTAGGGTCTAATGGCGTTGGAAAAACAAATGTTTTAGATGCTATCTACCATTTATCTTTTGGTAAAAGCTATTTCAATCCTATAGCCTCTCAAAACATTAAGCATAATGAAGACTTTTTTGTAGTTGACGGAGTCTATGAGAAAAATGAACGTGATGAAAAAGTAATTGTTTCTCTAAAAAGAGGACAAAAGAAAGTGATCAAGCGGAATGGAAAAGCATACGATCGATTTAGCGATCATATTGGATTTCTACCCTTAGTCATCATTTCTCCTGCAGACCGAGATTTAATTGTTGAAGGAAGTGATACCCGTAGAAAATTTATTGACGGCGTTATTTCTCAAAGCGATAAAAGCTATCTTGAATGCTTGTTAAACTACTCGAAAATACTCGCTCAACGAAATGCACTTTTAAAATACTTTGCATTAAATAATAACTTTGATAAAGATACGTTAGACACTTACAATGAGCAACTTAATGAGTATGGAAGTGAGATTCATCGTAAAAGAAAATTATTCCTAGATGCCTTTACACCTATTTTTAAAAGTCGCTATAAATCGATCAGTAACGCCAATGAAAATGTAGACTTATCATACAGTAGCCAACTAAACGACAGTCCGTTATTAGAGCTATTTAATATAACCATAAATAAGGACCGAATGCTTCAATATACAAGCGCAGGAATTCATAAAGATGATTTAGATTTTTCAATAAAAGGATATCCTGTTAAAAAATTTGGAAGCCAAGGGCAGCAAAAATCATTTTTAATCGCTCTTAAACTTGCGCAGTTTGATTTTATTAAGGCGCAAAGTGGCGTGACCCCTATCCTTCTATTGGATGATATTTTTGACAAACTAGATGAACAACGTGTTTCTCAAATAATTAAACTGGTAGATGACGAGAATTTCGGACAATTGTTTATTTCTGACACACATGCTGACCGGACTGAAAAAGCAATCAAAAGTGTTCATCAATCTTATCAAATGTTTCAATTATGAAAAAACTAATTTTAATCTTATTAATAAGTCTTCTTTACAACTGCCAATCAGATGTAACAAACTACATTCCGTTTGTTGAAGGTTATTGGGAGATTGTAAGCGCTACAAAAGATCAAAAGAAGATCAAAGATTTTAAAATAAGTGGATCTATAGATTATTTTAAAATAAATGATGACTTAAGTGGCTACAGAAAAAAGGTAACCCCACGCTTTGATGGTGCTTTTGAAATATCTCAAGACCAATCTAACTTTGAACTTAGCATCGAAGACCACCAACTATGGATTATCTACAACTCCAATGGCATAACTTACAAAGAAGAAATTACGAGTGCCAGTGAGGCTAGCTTAATTATCTCGAATAGTGATGGCTTTATTTACTCCTATAAACCTTACGAACCTTTAATTTTTGATTAATGAGTAAGCGACATAACGACCAACAGAAGATTGATGATCTATTAAAATCATTTGTAAAAGAAAACAAACTTGAAAAAGGGTTAGATAAAGTAAATGTCGAAGCTGCTTGGAGAGATTTAATGGGTAATGGCGTCAACAACTACACTAATAGTGTGAAACTACATCAAGACACTTTATATGTAGAGCTTAGCTCTTCAGTACTTCGCGAAGAACTTAGTTATGGGAAGGACAAAATCATAAACATGCTAAACGAATCGCTCGGGAAAAACCTCATCACTAAGCTTATATTAAGATAATAAACATAAAAAAACCACAATTAATTGTGGTTTTTTTTACTTTAAGTTTGATATAATTAAAACATCTCTCTTTGTGAAAAATGAAACGCACCTTCAATCGCCGCATTTTCATCACTATCACTTCCGTGAACTGCATTTTGACTGATCGATTCCGCAAACATATTACGAATGGTGCCTTCTGCAGCTTCTGCAGGATTTGTAGCACCAATTAATGTTCTAAAATCTTGAACAGCATTTTCTTTTTCAAGAATAGCCGCTACAATAGGGCCGCGAGTCATGTACTCAACCAACTCACCAAAAAATGGACGCTCGTTGTGAACTGCATAAAAAGCCTCAGCATCAGCGTTTGTAAGTTGTGTTAATTTCATTGCTACGATTCTAAAACCTGAAGCTGTGATTTTCTCTAATATTGCACCAATATTCCCGTTTTCAACAGAATCCGGTTTAAGCATTGTAAACGTTTTGTTTGTAACCATGATATGTTTATGTAAATTTTTGGCAAAAATAAGGTTTTTCTATAAATAATCAACTTTACAACTATTTTAAAAATTTGTATCTTTGTAATCTATGAATACAGCAGCCATTTTAGACATAAAAAAATTACTATCTACTCCTAAACAAGTAGTAATTGTCCCACATAAAAACCCTGACGGTGACGCAATGGGCTCTACGCTCGGGTTGTGTCAATATCTTAAAAAGACAGGACATAAAGCGACGGTAATAGCACCTAATGACTACCCTGATTTCCTTAAATGGATCCCTGGTAATGAAGAGGTAATAATTCACGAAATGGACACCGCTACTTCGCAGGATTTAATTTCATCAGCAGATGTAATATTTACTTTAGACTTTAACGCCCTTCACCGTTGTGGCGATATGGGAACACCCATTTCTAACGCTACAGCCGTTAAGATAATGATTGACCATCACCAACAGCCTGACGACTATGCTGATTATGTATACTCAGATGCAACCATGTGCTCAACATGTCAAATGGTGTATCATTTTATTGAAAAAATGGAAGACCTAGACCAAATTGATATAGCAATTGGAGAAGCTTTATACGCAGGGATAATGACCGATACTGCCTCATTCCGTTTTCCACTTACAACCAGCACAACTCATAAAGTCATTGGTCATTTAATAGATATCGGCGTTGAGAAATCTAAAATACATAACGCTGTTTATGATACAAATAGCTTTGGGCGCCTGCAACTATTAGGGTGCGCTATGACTAATTTACGATTTTTAGAAAACCATCATACAGCCTACATCTCCTTAACAAACAAGGAACTTGATGCTCATGGGTTTAAAAAAGGAGACACAGAAGGTTTAGTAAATTATGGTTTATCCTTAAAAGGAGCTAAACTTGCTGCTATATTTATTGAACACAAGCAAGAAAGTATGATCAAGATTTCCTTTCGGTCCAAAGGGAGTTTTGACGTAAATAAATTTGCGCGCTCCCATTTTAATGGCGGTGGTCACAACAATGCTTCCGGCGGACGAAGCGACCTTAACCTAGAAGACACCATTACAAAATTCACTAACTTACTAACGGAATACGAATTAGAACTTAACTCATGAAACAGGCCCTATTCTATTTAATAACGCTGTTTATAATCTCTAGCTGCAAGCCACCGGAAGCCCGACGTCCAATTTCTAACAACTCAGGAACGTTTATTGACGCCTCTATAGAACGCAACAAACAGCTCAATAAAATTGAATACACCCAAATAGAAACGCTGATAAAAACTTCTGAAAAAACTGTTTTAAACTCTAATTATGGCTTCTGGTATTACTATAATAATAAACTAGAAACCCCAGCTAAAACTCCTAAATTTGGAGACTTAGTATATTTTAACTACAACGTAAAGAATCTGAATAATGAGCTCATTTACTCAAAAGAAGAGCTGACGACACAAAACTACTACATCGATCAACAAGAGTTATTTTTAGGACTTAGAGAGGGTCTGAAATTAATGAAAGAAGGGGAAGTAATTACGTTTATATTTCCCTCTCAGAAAGCGTATGGCTACTACGGCGACAATGACCAAATTGGGCGTAATGTGCCACTGATATGCGAAGTGTCACTTGTAAAACACCAAATAAACTAACCCCATAATTAAATCTCAAATAAAATGAAATTCACAAAACAACTTATCAAAACAGTCGCTTTAATGCTACTAATAAGCGCCACAGCTTGCAAACAAAAATACCCCGAACTGGGTGAGGGCTTATTTGCAGAGTTTATCACTACTAAAGACACCATAGTTGTACAATTATTTTATAACAAAACTCCTTTAACCGTTTCCAATTTCGTTGGTCTTTCGGAAGGTACACATCCAATGTTGGCAGATTCTTTAAAAGGAAAACCCTATTATAATGGTACTGTATTTCACAGAGTCATTAATAACTTCATGATTCAGGGAGGCGACCCAACAGCAACCGGTTCTGGAAGTCCCGGATTTAAATTTGGAGATGAATTTGATAGCAGCCTTAACCATGACAAGGCGGGCACACTTTCTATGGCCAATTCAGGCCCAGCCACCAACGGAAGTCAGTTTTTTATTACGGACGCGCCAACTCCACACCTTGACAACAAACACAGTGTTTTTGGAGAAGTAGTTATGGGCCTTGAAGTTGTGGATGCAATTTCGAATGTAGAGGTAACTCCAGGTTCAAATAAACCTCTTGAAGATGTTATTATATTAGAACTTAACATTATCCGTCAAGGGATGGCTGCAATTCAATTTGATGCTGCTGATGTTTGGACTACTGAATTGCCGTTGCTTGAAGAAAAACGTTTGAAAAAAATTGAAGCTACCAAACTGAAAGCAGCAAAGAAAAAAAAGATAGCAGATGAAAAAGCAGCCATTACAGCCAAAGAAATGGTGCTTATTTTAGATGCTTACAAAAGCAAAGCTACCAGTCTCACTTCTGGATTATTAATCCATACCATTTCTAAAGGCGAAGGTCTAAAGCCTCGTAATGGTTCTACAGTAAAACTTAATTATGAAGGCTACTTTACAAATGGTAATCTATTTGGAACCAATGTTAAATCTGTAGATAAAAAGTATGGAAGTTATGACCAACGTAAAGAGGCTCAAGGCGCTTACAACCCTATTTCTATGCCTATTGACCCAGAAGCACGAATGATTCCAGGGTTTAAGCAAGGGGTTTTAAATATGTTATTAGGAGACAAAACATTCTTATACCTGCCATCATATATAGCCTATGGAGAAAAAGGCAAAGGCCCAATAGAACCTAACACTGATTTAATTTTTATTGTAGAAATGGTCGAGATAATAAATTAATAAAGTCACTTTATTATAATTAAAAAGCAGCCCTAGGGCTGCTTTTTAATTGAAAACATTTAGCGTTATGCTTTTGGGATGTTTTTTAAAATCTCTAACACAAACCCCCAGAATTTCTGAACAGAAGATATTTGTGCGCGTTCATCTGGCGAATGAGCTCCCTTAATATTAGGTCCAAAACTAATCATCTCCATGTCTGGGTAATTAGTACCTAAAATACCACATTCCAAACCTGCATGACAAGCAGCAACATGCGGCTTTTCATTATACATCGTTTCATATAACCCCCTCAAGACTTTTAATATTGAAGAATCCATGTCTGGTGCCCAGCCAGGGTAATCTCCAGAAAGTATAACCTCACAGCCTGTTAATTCAAAAGTAGCTCTCAAGGTCATAGCTAAGTCTATTTTTGTAGACTCTACAGACGACCGCGTTAGGCAGCCTATTTTTATATACCCATCTTTTACAAGGACACGCGCTATATTGTTGGATGTTTCTACCAAGCCCTCAATATCAGGACTCATTCTATAAACACCATTCCATGCAGCGTAAAGTGCACGAGTAATCCCCTCTTGGACTCCCAAGTCCATAATAAATTCAGGCGTTTCAATTTTATTTAAACGAATCACTAAGTCGGGCTCTATGGTTTTAAATTCCGTTTGTATAGACTCTATAAACGCTCCAACATCGTGTATGAAAGCTGCTTCATGAACACGGTCAATCGCAACAACGGTATGACTTTCTCTAGGAATTGCATTTCTAAGGCTTCCCCCATCAATTTCAGATATTCGCAAACCATAGTTTTCAAAACCATCAAAAAGAATCCGGTTCATAATCTTATTGGCATTTCCAAACCCTTTATGGATGTCCATTCCTGAATGTCCTCCCTGAAGCCCATTAACTTCTATTTCATACCCAATTTTAGTTTCTGGGGTTAATTCTTCTTTGTAATCTCTTTGGGCTGTGACATCAATACCGCCGGCACACCCAACCCCTATTTCATCGTCTTCTTCGGTATCTAGGTTTAATAAAATAGCCCCATTTAAAAGCCCTCCTTTAAGCCCCATAGCCCCTGTCATACCTGTCTCTTCATCAATTGTAAATAGGGCCTCTATTGCGGGATGCGAAATGTTATTGCTTTCTAACACTGCCATAATGGTGGCAACGCCCAAACCATTATCAGCCCCTAAAGTTGTTCCCTTAGCTTTGACCCAGTCACCTTCTACATACATCTGAATGCCTTGAGTAAGAAAATCAAAATTAGTGTCGTTATTTTTTTGATGCACCATGTCCAAATGTGATTGCATGACGATCGACTTACGGTCTTCCATCCCAACAGTTGCTGGTTTCTTAATAATCACATTGCCAACAGAATCTTCAACAACCTCTAAGTTTAAGGACATTCCGAAATCTTTCATAAAAGCGATCACGCGTTCTTCTTTTTTAGAAGGACGTGGAACTGCATTTAAATCAGCAAACTTATTCCAAAGTGCTTTGGGTTCTAACTGGCGTATTTCTTTACTCATAATAGACATGGTTTTTTGTGACACAAAGGTACGTATTACTTCCCATTCATAAATTAAAATTATTACATTTGAGTGTGACTAAAAAATTGAAATATATAATTACTTTAAGTCTTTTACCGCAATACGTGGGGCTATTGTTTTTTAAAAATAACCCTAGATTTGTGGAGCAGTATTACAGTACAGGTCTCTACCCTATTATTTCAAAGCTACTAAATACATCTTTTAAATGGAGCCCTTTATCTTTGGGGGATTTGCTTTACATTTCTGCAATTATTTATATGACTAAATGGGTTATAGTGAACTGGAAGCGTCTTAGAACTCAGCCTAAAGCCTGGATACTGGATGTTTTAACATTAGTTTCCGTTGTCTATTTCTTATTTCACTTTTGTTGGGGGCTTAACTATTATCGCGACTCTTTACATGCAACGTTGAACCTCAAAACAACTTACACAACAGATGAACTAAAAACAATCACAAATGAGTTGGTATCAAAAACAAATAGCCTTCACTTAAGTATTACAAATGATTCGCTACAAAAAACTGAAATCCCTTATTCATTTAATGAATTGACAATCCTAAGTCAACAAGGTTATAGACAGCTTGAAACTGAGTATCCTATTTTTAGACATCCTGGACAAAATGTTAAAAAGTCACTTTTTAGCACTCCCCTAACCTATATGGGTTTTGGTGGCTATCTCAACCCATTTACGCTAGAAGCGCAAGTTAACAGTGTCATGCCAAAATCAAGCCTGGTAATCACCATTGCCCATGAACAAGCCCACCAATTGGGATATGCTGCAGAAAATGAAGCAAATTTCATAGGCTTTCTAGCTTGTATTTATAATGAGGATCTTTATCACCAATATGCAGGGTACGCGTTTGCGTTGCGGTATTGTTTACAAGAATTGAGGCAAAGAGATATCGATTATTACAAAAATACAGTCGGATCAATACATCCTGGAATCTTAAGAAACTTCCAAGAAACTTCAGAGTTTTGGAAGGCTTACAACAACCCTCTAGAACCACTAATTAAACGTTTTTACAGTAATTTCCTAAAAGCAAACAACCAAGAAAAAGGAATTGAAAGCTACAGCTATGTAGTGGCCTTATTAGTAGATTATCTTCACAAACACTAAGTCCATCGTCTAAATTTTAATGAATTATAATTATATTATAACACAATTATAATTCATACTTTAGGGACTGAAAATCAATATTCTATAAAAATTATCCAGAAAAATAAATTACAGGATCACTTTACGGTATTTATAAAGAGATAACCATTGAGGGTGGTCAATAAACGTCACACAAAAAACAATGAAAACTACTAACTACGAAAACATGCAATTGATTGAAGAGGTGTTTGACCTCCTTGGTAAAGGGTTTATGCACTGTGAACTTATTTATGATGGCCAAGGAAGGCCCGTAGATTTTAGGTTTCTTAACGTCAATTCTGCCTATGAAACTCATTCAGAACTAAAGTCATCAGCTATGATTGGCAAAACAGTTAAGGAAACTTTTCCTGGAATTGAACAAGTATGGATTGACCAATTTGCATCAACAGTAGTTGATAAAAAGCCCCTTAAATTCACAGAATACAACCAAAACATTGGTAAACATTACCAAACACATTGTTTTTCTCCAGCAGAAAATCAATTTATTGCTATATTTGAGGATGTAAGCCATGAAACAGAAGTAGAACAAAAACTAGAACAAGCCGAGAAAGATTACCTGCAAATTTTTGAATCTATGACGGATATGTTCCAGGTTATTGAGCTTATTTATGACAAAAATAACAAAGCCGTTGACTGGTATTATCGTCAAGTAAATCCGGCCCTTGAAAAATTAGTCCATAAAAGCCCCTCGGAGTTGATAGGTCAGAAAGTAAAGACTGTTTTTGGAACTGTAGAAGATTATTGGCTAGAAATATATGCCAAAGTAGATAAAACTGGAGCTGCAATAAGATTTGAAAACTACAGTAAAGAAGTTGATAAACACTTTAATATTCTTGCATGGAAGATTAAGCCGCACACCATAGCTATTCTTTTTTCAGATGTAACAGATCGCTTACAAAAAGAAGCATTCATCAATAAACAAAATAAAAAATTGCGGAAGGCAGAAGAAAAAGCAAAGGAAAACGAGGCTTTAAAATCTGCTTTTTTATCCAATATGTCGCATGAAATAAGAACCCCCTTAAATGCAATTCTAGGGTTTTCTTCACTGCTAAATAGAGAAAATATCTCTAATGAGCAGCGTCAAAAATACGTTGAACTAATCCAACTTGGAGGCAGTAGGTTGTTGCGTATATTAACAGATGTTGCTGACATGTCAAAATTAGATACTAAGCAGTTTAGCTTAATTTACAACAGCTGTAATCTAAATAATCTTATCAGAAATTTAGTCACTCAATTCAAACTGACAGCTGATCAAGTTCAGTGCCGTATTGAAGTTTCCTTTGGGTTAAGCGACTCTGAGAGTGAATTACTGTCAGATGAAACCCGTTTAATGCAAATTTTGTCAAACTTAATTGTGAACGCTCTTAGATATACAAAAAATGGAACAATTTCTATTGGCTATGTGCTAGAAGGTAAAACCCTTCAGTTTTTTGTTAAGGATACAGGAATTGGGATCGCTAAGAAACATCATAAAAAAATCTTTGATCGATTTGTTCAAGTTGAAAACAGCAACAACTCTGGTACAGGACTAGGACTGTCTATAATAAAAGAAATTATAGAGTTGATGTCTGGTGAAATTTGGGTGGAATCTGTAGAAGGTGAAGGGGCCGAGTTTTATTTTAACCTCCCCTATTTAAGGGGCTTAAACACTAACATCGATTTAGCTCATAAAGAGGACACCAAAGGTGTTTTAAAAGAGGATCCAACTATACTGATTGCTGAGGATGAGCATATTAACTATTTGTACTTAGAGGCGCTATTTGAGGATCTTCCGTTTAATCTAATACACGCTAAAAATGGTATAGAAGCTGTTGAAATGGTCGCAAAAAACCCCGCACTTTGTATGGTTTTTATGGATCTTAGAATGCCTAAAAAAAATGGTGCTGAGGCTGTAAAAGACATTAGAAAAACGGGATCTAAAATCCCTATTATTGCATTGACTGCCTACGCAATGGAAGATGACAACAAAAAGATACTAAATGAAGGTTTTGACGCACTCTTAACAAAGCCATTTAGCAAAGATGAGATAATGAATGTAATCAAAAAACACTTGTAACACATGCATAAACCTGCTAGGTTGTAAAAAATTATATTTTATTAATTAAATGAACATAATTAAAAACGTATTTTAGACAAAGCACAAATAGAAAAAAATAATCATGAAATTAATTACCTTCCTTTTATTAATTAATTTTACAAATTCACAATCACATGAAACTTTTGATACTGCTGATAAAGCGTCATCTGTATTCTCTTACTCGGAACTAAAACGACATAAAATAAACGGTCGAAAATCAGAAAAAGACCTGCTAATCTCTATACTTTTACATTCAAAATGGAGTGATTTTACTTCTGTTTTAAAAATGTCAACTCATGAACTAAAGGCACTATTAATTACAGAGCTCAGCAAAAGGACTAATGAAACTACTAGTATGCTACAAAGTAAAACTAATCTTGAGCTGTCTTCTTTTTGCTTGGCTTATACTTTTTTAAAAACAGCAGCCCTCCGTTCGGAAAGTAAATTACAGGAAATGTTTCTTGTAGATATTCGAAACACCTTAATTATTGAAAATGAGAAACACTTAAACAAAAATAGAAACACCCTGCAAGCCCTAACCACAAAAAAGCTTGTGCAGTTAGGATACCGCTGGTACCTTCCTAAAACCTATAACAACTTTATTGATTTTAATTTCAATCAAAGATCAACAAAGCCATCACGATCTAAATTTAAATTAAAAGATGATTTAGGAAGACGTATGAACGTTATTAAAATTGTAAAAACGAACGAGAGTGGCCCTCATAAATTCCCTTATATAGGGCTCTATCATGTAAGAGTTTCCGAAGATGATTTTAACCTACAATTAGCAGGCTCAAATGACCTGTTTAATTGGAACTTCATCACTGAAATTGACAACAATGCTCACCAGGGTGATATCGTAAAATGGAACGACGGTTACCTTGTCGCTTACGAAGAAGATAAAATCCAAGGCGCTAATAATATTGCATTAAAATACTACACCAATTATGATCGTTTAATATCTAATCATAGTGCCTATGAAAAACATCTAAACACATCAATACATGAATTTGGAGTTGAAGGAACTCCAGATATCAGAAATTTTTCGGGGGACTCCCCTACAAACGGAAACATACAAATTGGATTTCATTATTATGATGGCACTATCGATAAACTAGCCATGGGAGTATTGCAAAATGGAGAAACTTGGACTGCATGGAAAGATGCGTTATCTGAAATTAATTTAAGAGATATGAATTTCAAAGGGAATATTGGAAGTCGAAAAGGATTTCAATATCAAGATCAATTGCTAACCTTACAGGAAGCTAGACTTGTGAAGGGCGATTGGAGTACCTGGAAAATCATGTTAGGCCTTAATGGGTATTATACTGAAGTTTTAATTACTACCCCAAAAGGGTCTAAATCCTTTGCGAATCCATCAATAACTGAAATCGATACTAATAAATATGCTATTTCGCTATTTCTTCCTACAGAAGGAAATCATTTTAGAGAAAACAACGGTGGAGTCATTTTTTTAAATAATAAATAACCAATAAACACAAATTACATCAAATGAACAAACAAAAACTGTTATTCACTCTTTGCTTAGTATTAACAATACACCATGCCTCAGCGCAAGTATGCAATGAGGAGCAAAGGTTCACCAATACCGACTATTTTTCAAATATTCAGATTGATTCCCTTAAAAATGTAACCTATGGCGTGGCCACAGATTACAGGGGAAATTCACAAGATTTAAAAATGGATGTGTATTTCCCAAACACTGAATTAGACACACTAAAAAAGCGCCCTTTTATACTTCTGATTCACGGAGGTGGATTTACAGGTGGCACTAGAGAAAGAATGACGTATCACTCTGTAGAACTATCTAAAAGAGGATTTGTAGTGGCCACAATAAGCTATCGCCTAGGATATAATCGAGAGGTTTTTGGCAGTATTCAAAAGGCAGTATATAGAGCACAACAAGACGCTAATACAGCGCTTAGATATATTACTAGCCAAAAAGAAAAACTAAAAATTGATACGGCATGGTTTTTTATTGGAGGATCTAGTGCCGGTGCAGTCACCTCGCTGTCTGCAAGCTATGCAAGTCAAGCGGAATGGAACCAGATAGCCCCTCAATTTGAGTCTGATCTCGGCCCATTAGAATCTTCTAACAATAAACTAAATGAAATTTTCACTATTAAAGGGATTTACAATTTCATGGGGGCTATCCTGCCTGTTGTTTTTAATTCAGGAGACTTAATCCCAACCATCTCATTTCATGGAGATCTCGATACTACAGTTCCTATTGGAAAAAATATGATGACTGGTTTTGGATCCAGACCCATTCATGAAATGCTTACCGAGGCAGGAGTATGTAACGACCTAACGGTTGTACCCAACGGAGGCCATGGCATCTACAGATCTAAAAAAGATGTTGACTTTAGAATTAACCGAGTTGCTTGTTTCTTCAAAAGCTTGATTTGTAACAGCTGTGTAGATTTTATGGCAGAAGAAAGTATTCCGGCAGCTTGTAGTAATTAAACTAGTCTAATGTTTAAAATTAATTAATTATTTAAATAATTAATTTATTTTTTACACGTCATACAAATAAAAAACCATTCATGAAAATCAAATTTTAACACCCAGTTGCTACTTATATTTGTTACATTACTGATAGTATGTACCTATGGAATTTATTCACGTTCATCATTAGGACAAATAGAGGCTAGAATTATGCATTGTGGGTAACATTTTTCTAATTAATTTAATAAGAAATTAAAAATTCAAAAAAAATACTAGTTGCTTGTTTATTCATGCTCGTTACAACCCAGTATACGAGTGTTGCACTTGCGCAATGTGAAGAGGTCACACTTGAGAGTTTAACTAATCCCGGCCCATTTGAAGTACAAACACTCAATGAGTCTGAGGGAATTCGTAATGGACCTGACTATTTTGGGGCCACAATCTACTACCCCACAAATGCCAATCCACCATTTGCAAGCATTGCAATTGTTCCAGGGTTCACAGCTTCCCCTTCAAGTATTGAAGAGTGGGGGCCGTTTTATGCCTCGCATGGAATCGTAACCATTATAATAGGAACCAACAGTATTTTTAATTTTCCAGAAGCGCGAGCCTATGCCTTATTAGACGCCTTAGAGACTATTAGGCAGGAAAATAGCAGAGCGAATTCGCCACTAGAAAACGCTCTTAATTTAGATCAATTAGCTGTCAGTGGATGGTCCATGGGTGGTGGCGGGGCTCAAAGAGCAGCGGTCCTAGATGACAGAGTTTTAGGGGTTGTAGCATTATGTCCATACTTAACTAACACAAACCTAAATCACGAAAGCTCCGTATTAATTTTTAGTGGTGAAAACGACCCTACTGCCGCACCTGTATTACATGCAGACGTTCATTATAACGCCACTCCAAACGAAACTAACAAACTCCTTTTTGAAATTGAAAACGGGAACCACTCTGTGGCTAATTCTCCTAACGGAGGCAATGGAATCATTGGGAAAATAGCGCTTTCATGGCTTAAGCTATATGTGGAACAAAATGACTGTTATTGTCCATTACTTACTGAAAATCTTTTGGTAAATCCAACGGAAGCCTCTAAGGTTGAAGATAGCTTTGAATGTGAACTCCTTGGAATCAAAACAATAGAAATACCTATTAAAATATATCCAAATCCTACAAATAATTTACTCAATATAAAAATAAATGAGGACGTTCAATACGAACTCACTTCTACCTTAGGTCAGCGCATATTTAAAGGGACCCTTAGCGGAACTAAAAAACAAATCAACGTATCCCAACTCCCAGAGGGCATGTATTACTTACGTATTAAGAATCAAACAATTAAATTGATAAAGTACAATTAGTTTGGCGTTTAATTTGAGACAACGCCGTATCTCACATCAATTTATTTCTATAAGTACTCAAGACAACAATAAATATACTCCTTAGTTATATTAGGAGTCCTCTTTTGTTTATCTCTCAATCCTAAAAATATATTAATTATAGTTTTGCTGTAAAAGTTTATACCTAAATTTAGTCACTAATTTGAATCAAAAACTTATGTTTAAGAAGCTACTCTTACTTTTGAGCATGTTTGGCATCCTTTCATTGTCTGCACAAGACTATTTTCCTAAAAACGATGGCGTCACATCAAAAAACACAAACTTCACAGCCTTGATAAATGCTAAAATTTACATCACTCCTACATATGTTGTTGAAAATGGAATTTTGTTAATTCAAGAAGGCCGCGTTATTAATGTTGGACAAGGAATTAAGCTTCCTGAAAATACGGTACTAATTGATTTGGAGGGGAAGTCTATATATCCTTCTTTTGTAGATATTTACTCTGATTTTGGAATTGCAAAAACCAAACGTAAAAGTGGTGGTTCCCGCTCCGCTCAATATAGCGCAAGTCGAGAAGGGTTTTACTGGAATGACCATATACGCCCCGAACAAAATGCAATCGACCAGTTTAAATATGATGACAAAACTGCTAAAAGCTTATTAGAAGCAGGTTTTGGCGTGGTGAATACCCACATTCAAGATGGAATTGTACGTGGAACAGGTGCCTTAATTGCTTTAGATTCAAAAGGGACCGATTCGCAGCGTATCCTGTCAGATCAATCCGCACAATACACATCATTTTCAAAAAGTGTCCGTTCCCAACAATCGTATCCATCTTCCATTATGGGGGCAATGGCTTTATTAAGACAACTTAATCACGATGCAGAATGGTACAAAACAGGAAACGTACCAACTAAAGACCGTTCTATAGAAGCTTTTAATCAACACAAAAAAAAGGTTCAAATTTTTGAGGCTGGTAGCAGAGCAAATGCCCTAAGAGCAGATGCCGTTGGTGATGCCGTTGGTGTGCAATATGTGATTTTAGGAGGAGGAGATGAATATGAACGTATCAACGATATTAAAAACACGCAAGCAACGTTTATCCTTCCTTTAAACTTCCCCAAAGCTTTCAATGTGGAAGATTCTTTTTTGACAACATATTTAGAGTTAGAAGCCATGAAAGAATGGAACCAACGCCCTGGAAATCCCGCCACCCTAAAACGGTCTGGAGTTTCTTTTGCATTCACAACAAAGGGCTTAAAATCTATGAAAGACTTTAAGACCAACGTATTAAAATCCATTAAGTATGGCCTGGACAAAGTGACGGCTCTAGAAGCCTTAACCACAGAGCCTGCAAAAATTTTAGGAAACCCAAAACTTGGTAATTTAAATATTGACAGCTACGCGAATTTTTTAATTACATCAGGTGATATATTTGAAGCGGAAACAACCCTTTATGAAAATTGGGTTAATGGTTCAAGAACGATCATTACCCCTCTTTCAAAAACTGATCTTAGAGGCGATTACAGTTTTACAATTGATAAAGACTCCTATAAATTAAAAATTAGTGGCACTTTAAGCAAACTTAAATCTGAAGTGACATCAGATTCATTGAAATTAAGCAGTAGTTTAAACTATAAGAATGATTGGATGCAGCTAGTGTTTTCATCAAAAGACACTACGAGTCAAAAATTCATACGATTGAATGCGAAGGTTTTATCAACTTTAGAATCCATAAAAGGGAAAGCAACTTTAGTGGATGGCTCCAACTCTAGTGTAGAATTCAAAAAAGTAGTAGACACAACCAAAACAACTAAGCCAAAAAAGAAAAAAGAGCCTGCTTCTCCAAGTATAGTCCCTGTTAGCTATCCAAATGGTGCCTATGGGTTTTCAAAACTTCCAGAAGCAGAGACGATATTGTTTAAAAATGCAACGGTTTGGACCAATGAATCCGAAGGCATTCTAGAGGCTACAGATGTATTAGTACAAAATGGGCGGATTTCAAAAATTGGGAAGGACCTTAACAGTAAAAAGGCAGTGATAATCGATGCAAGTGGAAAGCATTTAACATCGGGGATTGTAGATGAACATTCACACATAGCGGCAGCAAGTATTAATGAAGGCGGGCAAAATTCATCAGCAGAAGTAAGTATTGAAGATGTTATAGATGCTGATGACGTTGACATTTATCGAAATTTAGCAGGCGGTGTCACTTCAATTCAGATCTTACATGGTTCTGCTAATCCTATCGGCGGGCGCTCCGCTATTATTAAATTAAAATGGGGGTCTTCAGCAAAAGAACTGATTTATACCGACAGTCCTAAGTTTATAAAGTTTGCTTTAGGAGAAAACGTAAAGCAATCTAATTGGGGCAGCTTTAGCAGGTTTCCACAAACGCGAATGGGCGTTGAACAACTTTATATTGATTATTTCACAAGAGCCAAAGCATATGATGCCAAACAAAAAAGCGGAACCCCGTATCGCAAAGACGTTGAGATGGAAGTGCTGGCTCAAATTCTTAATAAAGAACGCTTTATAAGTTGCCACTCCTACATACAAAGTGAAATTAATATGCTTATGAAAGTGGCTGAGAAATTTGATTTCAATATCAACACCTTCACACATATTTTAGAAGGCTACAAAGTAGCTGATAAGATGAAAGCGCACGGGGTTGGCGCCTCTACTTTTAGTGATTGGTGGGCCTATAAATTCGAAGTGAATGATGCAATTCCCTACAATGCCTCCATACTAAACGCTATGGGTGTTATAACCGCGATCAATAGTGACGATGCGGAAATGTCTAGACGTCTTAACCAAGAAGCCGCTAAGGCTGTTAAATATGGTGGTACCTCTGAAGAAGATGCTTGGAAAATGGTCACGCTTAACCCTGCAAAACTACTTCACATCGACCATCGAGTGGGAAGTATTAAAAAAGGTAAAGATGCCGATCTAGTGCTGTGGAGCCATCACCCCCTATCAATTTATGCGAAAGCTGAAAAAACACTAATAGAAGGCGTGACCTATTTTGATAGCAAACGTGATGAAAAAATGAGAATCGCCATTCAGTCCGAAAGAAATACACTAATAAAAATGATGTTAAAAGAAAAAAACAAAGGGCTGAAAACACAGCCAATCAAGAAAAAAGATAAGCAGTTACTTCACTGTGATTCTATGGACTTTAACCAATTATAAAAAAATCACAAATGAAACTTATAAAATTAATATTGATTATAACCGTTTGTGTGACCACAGTAAATGCACAACAAACACCAGCAGATCAACAGTCAAAATCAATTGCTATCATTGGGGCCACTGCACATATTGGAAATGGAAGCGTGATTAAAAAGAGTCTAATCTCTTTTGACAATGGAATTATTCAAAATATTTCAGAGTATAAGGGAAATGAAGATCTGTCACAAATGGATGTTATTAAGGCCTTTGGCCAGCATATCTATCCTGGATTTATCGTTCCAAACTCTACTTTGGGGTTAATTGAAATTGATGCCGTCAGAGCCTCTGATGACGAGAAAGAAATTGGAACATGGAATCCACATATTCGGAGTCTAATTGCTTATAATTCAGAATCAAAAGTGGTTGAAAGTATGCGCCCAAACGGCGTGCTTTTAGCACAAATAACCCCTAGAGGCGGACGCATCTCCGGGACGTCATCCGTGGTGCAACTAGATGCTTGGAACTGGGAAGATGCCGTGGTTAAAGAGAATGGCGGCATTCATTTAAATTGGCCAAGCACATTATCCCGCGGGCGTTCGTGGCTAGGAGAAGATTCTGGACTGAAAAGCAATCCAAAATACAGCAGTCAAACTGCAGAAATAGAGGCTTATTTTAAGCATTCCAAAGCAAATTCAAAAAGTAGTAAAGGGACTCAAAACCTTCCACTAAATGCTATGAAAGGTTTATTTAACAATTCAAAAACACTTTTTATCCATGTAAATGACGAAAAGGGCATTATGGATGCGGTTGAATTCTCAAAAAAACAGGGCGTTACAAAAATTGTCATTGTTGGAGGGTACGAAACGTATAAACTCGCTCCCTATTTAAAAGAAAATAAGGTGTCGGTACTTCTACAACGCGTACACTCAAGACCCAGTAACGACGATCATGATTACGACCTTCCATTTAAAATGGCAAAGCTTCTAGTGGATGAAGGGGTTACCGTAGCCTTGGAAACGAGCGGAAACATGGAGCGCATGAATTCTAGAAACCTGCCCTTTTATGCCGGAACTACTGTGGCGCACGGACTTTCAAAAGAACAGGCGCTTCAACTAATTACTTTAAATACCGCAAAAATATTAGGAATAGCGGCTACGTATGGGTCTTTAGAAGTTGGTAAAAGTGCGACACTGTTTATAAGCAAAGGGGATGCTTTAGACATGCGAACAAACCAACTATCTCGTGCTTTTATTGACGGACGAAACATAAGTTTAGAAAGTCATCAAACAGAGCTTTGGAAGCGCTACTCAAAAAAATACAGCACCAATCAAAGGATTGAAAATTAAAACCCTCGTTTTCAACTTGGATTTTAAAAAACCTTAATAATTAAACCCTATTTTTGTGCTATGGTAAAAACGATCAGTAGTCTTCAAAATCCATTTATAAAACAATTAATTCAGCTCAAAGAAAAGTCTAAATTAAGAAAGCAGACAGGCTTGTTTATCATTGAAGGAAAACGGGAGGTTTCGTTAGCTATTAAAGGAAATTACTCCTTAGAAACACTCTATTACTATGCAGATTTATTTTCTGCTTCTGAAGCTGCCGCGTTAGAGCCTTACGGCATCGATGTTATTGAGATTTCAAAAGCGGTGTACGAAAAAGTGGCCCACAGAGAAACAACTGAGGGGGTGATTGCGGTCGCAAAGTCCAAAAAATTAAGTCTAGAAAACTTAAATTTAACTTCTAAAAACCCACTAATTTTAGTCGCTGAATCGCCTGAAAAGCCCGGAAATATAGGCGCCTTATTACGTACCGCTGATGCGGCTAATATTGATGCGGTTATTATAGCCAATCCATTAACAGACCTCTACAATCCAAATATTATAAGATCAAGTGTTGGTGGCGTCTTTACCGTACCCATTGCCACTGGAACAACCTCTGAGGTGATTGCACATCTAAAACATCACAACATTGCTATTTATCCTGCCATACTTCAAGAATCTGTTGCCTATGATACTATTGATTTCAAAACACCTTCAGCCTTAGTTATTGGAACTGAATCTAGTGGACTGAGTGAAGAATGGCGAAAAAATTCTACAGCTAAAATTCAAATTCCTATGGAAGGTAAATTAGATTCCATGAACTTATCGGTTGCCGCTGGAATCCTCATATTTGAAGCCAAAAGACAACGGAAATACCTCTAAAAAGAGGTTCTGTAAACTGTTAAAATAATTTGTGTAAAAACTAAGAATTGTTATTGCGTGTTTCGTTTGATTGTAGTAATTTTAAATTATGACAGAGGATGAAATTGCAACTGAAAATGCGGCTATCGCAAAAGAGTACAAAGAACTACTTAAAATTAGTTATCGCACCCTTTCTGCAAAAGATAAAAAGCTAATAAGAAGAGCATTTGAAGTGGCTCTTGATGCTCATTCCGATCAACGCCGTAAATCTGGAGAAGCCTACATTTTTCATCCAATCGCAGTCGCTAAAATTGTCGCTTCAGAAATAGGTCTTGATGCAAATTCTATTGTAGCTGCCCTACTCCATGATGTAGTAGAAGATTGCCCACGCTACACCATTGATGACATTCAACAACTATTTGGCGAAACTGTTGCAAGGATAGTAAATGGCTTAACTAAAATCTCAAACATAAAAAAAGACTTGAATGTATCGATGCAGGCAGAGAATTTTAGACGAATGCTTCTCACCCTTCACGATGACATCCGCGTTATTATTATTAAAATTGCCGATAGGCTTCACAATATGCAAACGATTCATTCGATGCGTGAAGACAAGCAATTAAAAATCGCTTCTGAAACCTTATATATTTATGCCCCTCTTGCGCATAAAATCGGACTCTATAACATCAAAACAGAACTTGAAGATTTAGCTTTGAAATACACAGAGCCAGATGTTTATAATGGAATTCTAAATAAATTAAAAGAAAGTAAAGAAGAGCAAGATTTATACATAAAAGACATTAGTACAGTTCTTACTAAGTCCCTAAACAAAGAGAAACTAAAGTATGAAATCAAAGGCCGACCAAAATCAATTTTTTCTATTCGAAGAAAAATAAGAAATCAGGGCGTATCTTTTGAAGAAGTCTATGATAAGTTTGCAGTAAGAATCATTTACAAGTCAGAACTTAAAGATGAGAAGTTTTTAGCTTGGAAAATTTACTCTATCGTTACAGACCACTTTAGACCCAACCCTATTCGATTAAGAGACTGGATATCAGCCCCAAAATCGACCGGTTATGAAGCTTTGCATATTACAGTTATGGGCCCTAAGGGTCGATGGGTCGAAGTTCAGATAAGAAGTGAGCGAATGAACGAAATCGCGGAAAAAGGGTATGCAGCACATTACAAATACAAAGAAGGCGAAAAGGAACAAGATGAAAATTTAGAGAGTTGGATTGGAAAGCTGCAAGAAGTGATTGAAAATCCAGACTCAAATGCTGTAGAATTTGTAGAGCAGTTTAAACTTAATCTTTATGCTAAAGAAATATTTGTATTTACCCCAAATGGAGATTTAAAATCACTTCCAAAAGACGCTACTCCCTTGGATTTTTCTTTTAGTATCCACACCGAAATAGGGATGAAAACTAGAGGCGCCAAGGTTAATGGCAAATTAGTTCCCTTAAACCATGTTTTACAAAGCGGTGACCAGGTTGATATCATTACTTCCGAAAATGCCAAACCAAACTCTAACTGGTTAGATTACGTCACGACAACACGTGCAAAGAGTAAGATAAAATCCTCACTTAAAGAAGAGAAGAAAACTCTTGCAGAAGACGGAAAAGAGATCTTAAGACGTAAACTAAAACAACTAAAGATCTCTTTAAATGAAAAATCAATCAATGAATTGGTGAGCTATTTCAATCTAAATACAAGTTTAGATTTATTTTATAGAGTGGGCATCAGTAGTATTGATAATACCATGCTCAAAAGCTTTGCAGCATCAAGAAGCAATGCACTAGTAAGTTTTATAAAAAATAAAATCACTCGCAACAAAGGCCTCATAAAAGAATCCGTTGAAAAAGATGAAATCACTTCTAAATACGATATGCTTGTATTTGGAAAAGAAGAAGAAAAGCTAAATTACAGACTATCTTCTTGTTGTAATCCGATTCCAGGGGATATGGTTTTTGGATTTCTTAGTATTAAAGAAGGGATTAAAATTCATAAAAAAGTATGCCCGAATGCTTTAAGTCTTCAATCCAACTATGCTTACAGAATTATGGCTGCAAAATGGATTGATTCATCACAACAAGTATTTAGAGCCGTCGTTAAGCTAACAGGAATTGACAGACTTGGCTTAGTAAACTCTATAACAAAAGTGGTCTCTGAAAACATGAATGTAAATATTAAAAGTATAAAATTTGACACCGATAGCGGCGTGTTTAATGGTGAAATTACTGTTGAAGTAAACAATAATAACTTTGTTGAAAAGCTCATGGAGCGTCTTCAAAAAATAAATGGTATCGAAAAAGTGTTTAGAGTCTAAAAATTAGTTAAATTTGACCGTCTTATGAGTATCAAATCCAAAAATAAAAATCAGGAAATCGTAAAAAATGTATTTACGAAATTTCTGGGCGAAAATGGTCATCGTAAAACGCCAGAGCGCTTTGCAATACTTCAAGAAATATATGACAACGAAGATCATTTTGATATAGAATCTCTTTATACCAAAATGAAAAATAAAAACTACCGCGTTTCAAGAGCAACTTTATACAACACTATCGAACTTCTTTTAGAGTGTGCATTGGTAAGAAGACATCAATTTGGTCAAAACCAAGCTCAGTATGAAAAATCCTACTTTGACAAACAACACGATCATGTTATTTTAACAGATACTGGTGAAGTTTTTGAGTTTTGTGACCCAAGGATTCTATCGATACAAAAAACAATTGAAGAAGTGTTTGATATAGATATTGACAAACACTCTTTATATTTTTATGGAACAAAAAGAAATACTAAAATTAACGATTAACTAGCATGGCAGTAGATTTACTACTTGGATTACAATGGGGTGACGAAGGTAAAGGGAAAATTGTAGATGTATTAACATCAAATTATAATATTATAGCACGATTTCAAGGCGGGCCAAATGCAGGCCACACTCTTGTTTTTAATGGTATGAAACATGTGCTTCATACCATTCCTTCAGGAATTTTTCATGAAGAGGCTGCAAACTTGGTTGGTAATGGCGTTGTTATCGACCCCGTAATCTTCAAAAAAGAATTAGACAAATTATCGCTTCAAAATGTCGATTATAAAAAGTCTTTAGTGATTTCTAGAAAAGCGCATTTGATCTTACCAACACATCGTCTATTAGATGCTGCTTCTGAAGCTTCAAAAGGGAAAGCAAAAATTGGATCTACCCTAAAAGGAATCGGACCAACTTACATGGACAAAACAGGCCGTAATGGCATCCGAGTCGGAGATTTAGAATTGGATAACTGGAAAGATAAATACAGAGCATTGGCAAACAAACACGAGTCAATGGTTAGTTTTTATAACGTTGATTTAGAATATGACTTAGAGGAGCTAGAAGTTGAGTTTTTTGAAGCCGTTGATGTTTTAAAATCTTTAAAGTTTATTGACTCTGAAGAATACTTACACCAAGCCCAACGAGATGGCAAGTCCATTTTAGCTGAAGGAGCTCAAGGTTCTTTATTGGATATTGACTTTGGAACCTACCCATTTGTAACATCCTCAAACACAACCGCAGCTGGTGCTTGTACAGGCTTAGGAATTGCACCTAATACTATTGGAGAGGTATTTGGAATCTTTAAAGCGTACACTACTAGAGTGGGGTCTGGCCCCTTCCCTACTGAACTATTTGACGAAGATGGTGAAACTATGGGTCGAGTAGGAAATGAATTTGGGGCCACTACAGGACGATCACGTCGATGTGGATGGCTAGATTTAGTTGCACTCCGTTATGCATGTCAAGTCAATGGAGTTACTCAACTAATGATGATGAAAGCAGATGTATTGTCAGGATTTAAATCATTGAAGGTTTGTACTGCCTATAAATACAAAAGAGAAATCATTCACCATTTCCCCTACAACGTAGAAGCTCAGAATATCACGCCTATTTACACTGATTTTGAAGGGTGGGCAGAAGATCTTACAGAAATGAACAATGAATCTAAACTTCCAAAATCATTAAATGTTTACATTGATTTTCTTGAAGAAGAATTACAAATCCCTATTAAAGTAGTCTCTGTAGGTCCTGATAGAAAACAAACAATTTTTAGATAAAAATTAAAAATCTATCCTAGTGATAGGTTTTTTTTTGGTCATAAAATAATCTCAAGTTATTATCTAAAGAACTCAATATTACCTATTTTTGATATAAACAAAATACATTGAAGTATAAAAGTTTTAATTTCATAACATGCTTCCTAATTTTATTAGGCACAACACTCTACGCTCAAGATCGAAGAAAGATTGAGATTGAGAATGCGCCGTTCATGACTTTTGAAGAATCAAAACCAGACGCAACCATACTAACTAGAGATAATTTAAAGCAAGTACACATTAAACATCAAGGAATCGAAATGTGGTGTGATGAAGCTATTTATTATGGAAAGCAAGACTTTATAGAGGCCTATGGTAAAGTGAAGATAAAGCAAGGTGATACGATAAACATGACCTCTAAATACGTCGAATACAGTGGTAAAACCCAATTAGCTTTTGCAAGTGGTGATGTTGTTTTAAAGGACCCAACATCAATAATAACAACCGACACTCTATACTTTGACAGAATAAAACAAGAAGCATTTTATCAAAATAACGGAAAGGTGGTTCGTGATACAACAGGCACTATTACGAGTACAATTGGTCGTTATTTCATGAAAACTAAAAAATATCAGTTCGTAAACAATGTTAAGTTAGTTAATCCTGAATATATAATTGAATCCAATCGACTTGATTTTTATAGTCTTTCAGGCTATGCGTTTTTATATGGCCCCACAACAATTACAAGTAAAACTAGTGTGATTTATTGTGAACGTGGGTTTTATAACACCACCAATGACACAGGATATTTTGTAAAAAAATCAAAGATAAATTACAACGACCGCGTGGTAGAAGGAGACAGTCTTTACTTTGATCGAAATAAGAGTTTTGCATCAGCTACTAATAACATTGTAATTACAGACACCCTCAATAACACGATTGTAAAAGGACATTATGCTGAAGTGTTTAGGGCCAAAGATTCTTTATTTATAACAAAGCGAGCATTAGCGATTACCTTACAGGAAAATGACTCCATATTTGTACACAGCGACACTTTAATGGTAACGGGTAAACCAGAAAAAAGAATCACTCGTGGTTATTATAATGCAAAAATATACAAGTCGGATTTAAGTGGTAAAGCTGATTCTATACATATGAATCAAAGCACGGGTTTAACACAACTTATAAATCTAGATCGCAATACAACACAGGATGCGTTTTATAAATCTCAAAAACCTGTTTTATGGAACATTAAAAATCAGATCACAGGAGATTCTATCCATTTAATTTCAAACACAAAAACAGAAACATTAGATTCTTTGAAAGTTTTTAACAATGCATTTGTAATTAGCAAAGACAGCTTGGGTGATGGGTATAATCAGATTTCCGGTAAAAAGCTATTTGGCTTATTTAATAATAATAGTCTGTCGACCATTGATATCATTAAAAATGCAGAAACTATATATTACCTTAGAAATGAAGAAAATGAATTGGTTGGAATAGACAAGTCCAAGTCTGGTGCTATTAAAATATGGTTGACAGAAAACAATATTGATGAGATGCGGAAATACAATCAGATTGGTGGTAAAACATATCCAGAGCTTGATTTTCCAGAAAACGAAAAGATTCTTCGTGGATTTAACTGGCGTGAATCGGAACGCCCCACAAGCGTAGAAGATTTATTTAAAGACGACCCACCATTGGAGCTAAAAGTCATTAAAGGGTTAGATGCCTACACTCCTCAAGACGATTTTTTTGATTCAAATTTGCTAGAAAGAGTTAAGAAGGCAAAACCGAAACCAGAAATAACTAAAGATAAAAAAGAGAAGCCTAACAATAAAGCAGCTCGAAAAATTCCGAGAAATCTATTGAAAGGTTCATCTCGGATGACTCCTAATAAAGATTGATGATTAACGATTTTTTAAAACACCAAGCACAAACAACCCCCCATCCGTTAGGAATGGAAATCTCCTTTGCGGAAGGATCTTATATTTTTGATCAGAATAAAAAGCCTTATTTAGATTTTGTTGCTGGGGTATCTGCTTGTAGTTTAGGACACCGACACCCAAAAGTGGTAAAAGCCATTAAAAAACAATTAGATTCATACATGCACGTCATGGTTTATGGAGAATATATCCAATCACCTGCCGTTAAACTTTCGAAGTTACTTGCTGATAATCTGCCGCCCAAACTTAAAAAAACATACCTTACAAATTCAGGGACAGAAGCGATTGATGGTGCTATGAAACTTGCACGGCGTTATACGGGTCGCTCAGAAATTATAGCGGCAAATAATGCCTATCACGGAAACACTATGGGAGCTTTGAGTATTATGGGGTATGAGGAAAGAAAACAACCCTTTAGACCCCTCATTCCAGATGTACGATTTATAGCGTTTAACAACCCTGAAGAGCTGTCAAAAATTACTCAGAAAACAGCCGCTGTCATTTTAGAAACCATACAAGGGGGCGCTGGGTTTATTCAGCCTTTAAACGGCTATTTGACTAAGGTGCAAAAAAGGTGTAATGACGTTGGTGCTTTACTCATACTAGATGAAATTCAACCAGGAATTGGTAGAACCGGAAAACTATTTGGTTTTGAAAACTACGACTGCATCCCTGATGTGGTTGTGACTGGAAAAGGACTTGGAGGTGGCATGCCTATTGGCGCCTTTACGGCATCTGAAGAAATGATGGACAGTCTGTCTGACCACCCAAAACTAGGACACATTACTACGTTTGGTGGACATCCCGTTATAGCTGCGGCAGCTTTAGCAACGCTTAAAGAAATTACACGCAGTACATTAATTCCAGACACACTGGATAAAGAAAAGCTAATAAGAGAACAACTACAACATCCCTTAATCAAAGAAATTAGAGGAAAAGGGTTGATGTTAGCTTTAATGGTTGAATCTCCGGAAATAGCAAACAAAATAGTCTTAGAGTCAAAAGAAAATGGTTTAATCTTATTTTGGCTACTTTACGAACCAAAAGCGATACGAATATCACCGCCTCTTACCATCTCTAGTGATGAACTTAAGAAAGGTTGTGCTATTATTATAAAGATTCTAAATTCAATCTAAAAAAATAATGTTAATTATTTTGTTGAAAACATTAAAATGCTGTGAGGGTTTGGAGTGCATATACTCCTAAATTTAATAATGTAAAAAAACCATTTATGGAGTTCGATCAATCGGAAGAAAATCAAGAAGTTACAGTCTCAAAATTTGAGTCAATGTTAAAAACTAACAGTGTGTTTTTCTTTGATTCTAATGAGTTTGAAAACATTATACATCACTACCTAGAGAGTGGGAAAATTGCCCTCGCTAAAAAGGCTATAAAACTCGGATTGAGCCAGCACCCCGCTTCTTTAAACCTTAAATTATTTCAAGTTGAAATATTGATTTTTGAAAATAAATTAAACGAAGCTGATCGGTTGTTAACTCCCCTATTTGAAATCGAACCTAATAATGAAGAGCTTTACATACAAAAAGCAAATATCTATTCAAAAAAAGACCAGCACGAAAAAGCGATAGACGTTTTTAAAAGTGCTATTAAAATTTCTGATGATTGTGCTGACCTCTATTCTTTAATTGGAATGGAATACTTGTTTTTAGATCAATTTCAAGAGGCCAAAGAGAATTTTATAAAATGTATTGAGCTTGATGTAGAAGATTATTCAGCACTTTATAACATTATTTATTGCTTTGATTTTTTAGATGATACTAATGGTGCTATTGAATACTTAAATAGCTACCTAGACAAAAACCCTTATTGTGAGGTTGCATGGCATCAACTGGGAAAACAATATACTGAGTCCAAAGAGTTAATAAAGGCCATAACTGCTTTTGATTTTGCCATTATTTCAGACGATACTTTTATTGGAGCTTATCTGGAGAAAGCAAAAGTTTTAGAAAAATTAAAACGATTTGAAGAAGCGATAGAAAACTACAAAATCACTATAGCCATTGAAGATTCAAATCCTTATGCATTAATTAAAATAGGATACTGTTTTGAGCGACTTGGCAATGAAGAATTAGCACTTCAACACTACTACCTTGCAGTTGAAGAAGATCCTGCTTTGGATAAAGGTTGGATGCGAATTACTAAGTTTTTCAATTCTAAAAAAGATTACCTAAAGGCCTTGTTTTACATAAATAAAGCAATTGATATTGACCCTGAAAGCGCATCCTATTGGAGGTTATATTCAACGATCAACGAACGACTTAATAAATTAGAAGAAGCTGAGCGCGGCTACAAAAAAACATTGGAACTTGGTGATAATGAATTAAACACTTGGCTGTCACGAGGAGATATTCTAATTAAACTTGGAGAAGATGAAGCTGCAAAGTTCAATTTTGTTCAAGCCTTAGAATACCACCCAAAAAGTGAAGAGTTAGAATTTCGTCTCTCTGGAGTCTGTCTAAAACTAAATAATATGGAAGCTGGCTATGCCCATTTGCTTACAGGTTTACATATTAATTCGGAACATGTATTTATTTTGGAAGAATTATTTCCAGAAGTTTACAACCGCAAAGCAGTGCTTCAATTAATTGAGAATTTCAAAAATACTTACAAGTAAAATTTCATATATTTACTTCATAATACCAGAGTATTCATAGTTGAAAACTTCTTTAAACCACTTATCACCCAACACATGAAGAGATCTCTAACTGATTATCTAATGATTTCATTGAAAGGAATGGCAATGGGTGCTGCAGATGTAGTTCCTGGGGTTTCTGGTGGTACAATCGCTTTTATTTCGGGCATATACGAAGAACTCATTGAATCCTTGAACAATATTAATAGCGCCGCTTTTAAAGAATTGAAATCTAAGGGTTTTAAACATACTTGGGATAAATTGAATGGGGCCTTTTTACTAGCACTTATGTCTGGGATATTAACTAGTATTTTCTCCCTTGCCAAAGGAGTTGAGTGGTTTCTTGAACACCACCCTATACTTTTGTGGGCCTTCTTTTTTGGATTGGTTGCTGCTAGTATTGTTTATATAAGCAAGCAAATTAAAGCAACTTTATGGGATCTCGCAGGACTCAAAGTCTTTTTAGCGATTACTATAGGAGGTAGTATGGCCTACTTTATTACAACCCTAAATCCTGTTGAAGCTTCAGATTCTAATTTATTTCTATTTTTTGCAGGAGCATTAGCTATATGTGCAATGATATTACCGGGTATTTCAGGAGCTTTTATTTTAGTAATTATAGGCGCATACGGTCCCGTACTTGAAGCAATTTCAAATAGAGACATCAAAACAATATTAGTGATAGGGGCTGGAACCATCGTTGGTCTTCTTTCCTTTTCAAAACTTTTAAAATGGTTATTTAAGACCTATCACCAGTTAACATTAGCGGTCCTTACTGGATTTATGATTGGATCCCTAAATAAGATATGGCCATGGAAAGTAGCGCTCACATATCGTATGAACTCAAAAGGGATGGAAGTCCCTTTAAATGAAAAAAGTATCTCTCCTTTTAACTACGAGGGAGACCCCCAATTTCTACAGGCAATTGGCTTGATGTTATTCGGTTTTCTCATCATTCTATTTTTAGAAAAAATAGGCAACAAAACAAACATAGTTGATCGATAAGTACCAAAAATCTAACTCATTATCATTGATTCTAAAAGGAATCATCATGGGGGCTGCGAATAAGGTTCCTGGTGTGTCTGGCGGGATTGTGGCTTTTGTCATGGGTTTTTATGAAACGTTTATTTATTCCTTACAAAGGTTTAATTCAAAATCGGCAAACTTATTTTTTCGAGGACGCTTCAAAAGTTTTTATCAATATATAAATGGACGCTTTTTGTCATTACTTTTTTTAGGGATGGTTATGAGCTACTTCAGCATTTCTAAACTACTGGATTACTTAATCGGTCGCTATGAGCTCTACGTATGGAGTGTGTTTTTTGGAATGATTATCGGGTCTGTTATTTATATCTATAACGATTATCAATCTTGGAGTCTAAAAACTAGTTTAACTGCCTTAATTGGTGTCGCTATAGGCATTGGGATTAGTCTTTTAGACCCCGCTACGCAAAACGACAATCTTTGGTTTGTATTTTTTTGTGGAGTAATTAGCGTTACAGGAATGGCTTTACCAGGGTTTTCTGGCTCATTTATACTCATATTACTTGGGAATTATGTGTTGCTACTTGTAGATTCTGTAAACACGCTTTTTGATACGTTTGTATTTATATTGGCTGGTGACTTTGGTTTTATTGCAGACATTGAACACCTGCGGTTATTAAAAGTCCTTTTGGTATTTACATTAGGCTCCATCATTGGACTCGTTAGTCTATCACACGTTCTAACCTACGTTCTTAAGCGTTACAAAAATAGCACATTAGCTCTAATCATGGGTTTTATTACGGGCTCTCTAGGAGTGGTTTGGCCTTGGAAAAAAACTATTTTTAAACAAGATGATTTCGGAGAAACGCTTATTGATGCTAATGGGGCACAGATTATAGAAAACTATCAACGCTATTTACCAGAAATTAATATTCATACTATTTCTCTTATACTTTTTATTATTTTTGGAATTGGAGTTATACTTAGTTTAGACTGGTATGGGAAAAAGCGAAAACAACACATATGAAAATTTTTGGACTGTTAGGAAAAAACATTGACTACTCTTTTTCTAGAGGGTATTTTAAAGAAAAATTTGAGACTAACAAATTAGACTGTACTTACAACAACTTCGATCTTGAAACGATTGAATCATTTAATCAACTGAAAGAAAACTGCAAGGCTTTCTCAGGATTCAATGTGACCATTCCTTACAAAGAAGTCATCCTGCCGTACTTAGATTCTATTGACGTAGAAGCAAAAGAAATTGGGGCCGTAAACACTATTAAAATTGTAAACAACCAGTTAGTTGGCTACAATACGGATCATTATGGGTTTAAAAAAAGTCTGGTTCCGCATTTAAAACCACATCATAAAACGGCACTAATTCTAGGAACTGGAGGCGCTTCAAAAGCAGTTGCTTTTGCCTTAAAAGAGTTAGGTATTAAATTTGAATATGTATCTAGAACAGATTCAACAGCTATCAAACATACCTACAACTCATTAACATCCGCTGAAATGAAGGTTCATAAACTAATTATCAACTGCACCCCTTTAGGGACATTTCCAGAAATAGAAAAGTGCCCAGATATTCTTTATGATGACATAGACGAACAACATTTACTCTTTGATTTGATCTACAACCCGGCTGAAACAACATTTCTAAAAAAAGGAAAATCGAAAGGGGCTAAAATCATAAACGGATTGGAGATGCTACAAATTCAAGCTGAAAAATCTTGGCAAATATGGAACTCTTAATAAATAACTTAATTTAAAATAATTAGATAATTTGTAGATTAAAGGGATAATGTTATATTTATCTCGAGTATTTAACACACTAAAACATTGAAAGATATGTCAGAGCATGATAACCTGCAAGATGCAGATGGAGATAATTTAAACACCACTCCCAAAAAAACAGAAAGCACAGAAGCTTTAGATTCTTCAAAAGAAGTTTTAAATGAGACCGGATCAGCCGAAGAAATTTTAGAAGAAGTGAGTTCAGAAGTGGTCAGTTCAGAAGAGGTCAGTTCAGAAGAAGTCAGTTCAGAAGAAGTCAGTTCAGAAGAAGTCAGTTCAGAAGAAGTCAGTTTAGAAGAAGTTAATGAAACTAAAATTGAATCGGAAAAAACTGATTCTGAAGATAACTTTGAGTCTTTATCTTTAGCAGAACTAGTGGATAAATTTGAGTCCCTTTTAAGTAATGAAAATACTCAAACCACTCGTAACAATATTAATAAAATCAAAAACAGCTTTAATGCTAAATTCGCTCTGTTAATTGCAGAAAAAAAAGAAGCCTTTTTAGCAGAAGGTGGTAACGTTATTGATTTTAATTTCACAAGTCCTCTTAAGAAGAAGTTTAATGATTTATCAAAAGACTTCAGAGAAAGACAACAATCATTTCAAAAAAACAGAACCCAACAACTAAACCAAAATCTTGAGATTAGACTTCAAATAATTGAAGAAATCAAAGGACTGATTAATGTAGAAGGGGACATTAACTCTTCATACAATAAGTTTAAAAGTTTACAAGAACGTTGGAGAAACACTGGGCAGATTCCTTCAACGGAAAACAACGATACTTGGAATAATTACAGGCACCATGTGGAGATATTTTATGGATTTCTGCACCTAAATAGAGATTTAAGAGATTTAGATTTCAAGCATAACTTAGAACAAAAACAAAAAATAATTCAAAGCACGGAAGAGTTAGCTACTGAAACTGACTTAAACAGGGCTTTTAGAGAACTTCAGGCACTTCATAAAATATGGAAAGAGGAATTAGGACCTGTAGCTAAAGAATTTAAGGATGAACTTTGGGACCGATTTAGTGCCGCTACTAAAGTGATTAACGATAAACGTCAAGATTACTACGGACAGCTTGAAGAGACTTTTAATGAAAATCTGATAATCAAAAATGATATCATAGATAAAATTAAAGCCATCTCAGAAAAAACTACAGTCGTTCATAAAGAATGGCAAGCAAACATAAAAGAAATTGAAGCTCTAAGAGATGCCTTTTTCAAAGCAGGAAAAGTCCCTTTAAAACAAAACGAAAAAACATGGACAGCGTTTAAAGATGTTGTAAGAACTTTTAATAAAAACAAAAACACTTACTACAAAACTTTAAAGAAAGACCAGTCAGAAAACTATCGAAAGAAGTTAGAATTAGTAGAAATTGCCGAACAAAACAAAGATAGTTTAGATTTAGAAACGACTTTAGTTTTAATGAAAGACATTCAAAATCGCTGGAAATCTATTGGTCACATTCCTAGAAAAGACAGTGATAAGTTATGGAAGCGTTTTAGAGGCGCTTGTAATTTATTTTTTGACCGCTATCACGAACAAAAAAATAATGGTTCAGACGAAGAGGTTAAAGCCTTTGAAGAAAAGAGTGGCTTACTGGAAACTTTAAATTCTTTTGTGCCAAGCGACGACAAAGATGCTAACATGGATAGTCTAAACGAATTTTCAAGTCAATGGAAAAAAATCGGAAATGTAACACAGAGTAAACGTTTTATCGATGGTAAATTCTATAAATCTCTTGATAGTTTCTATTCAAAAATAGGACTGGACAAAGAGGCTTTAGAAAACTTAAAATACAGCCTTAAACTCGAAACTATTTCTAAAGATTCTCGTTTATTTAATAATGAAGTGATTTTCATAAGAAAAAAATTGGACGAAATTAAAAGTGAAATAAATCAACTTGAAAACAACTTGCAGTTCTTCTCAAATGTTGATGACGACAACCCGCTTGTAAAAGAAGTTCATAAAAACATAAGTAAACACAAAGAAGGTTTAAAAGTTTGGGAGTTGAAATATTCTAAAATAAAAAAACTTATAAATTAACTATTTATAACTTTTTAGCTTCATCCCAATAAACATCCATCTCGGCTAAGGTCATTTCAGAAAGAGATTTTTGAAGTCCCTTAGCCTTTTTTTCTAGGTATTGGAAGCGTTTAATAAATTTCTTATTCGTGCGTTCTAGAGCGTTCTCCGGATTAATATTTAGAAATCGAGCATAGTTTATTAATGAAAACAAAACATCGCCAAATTCATCTTCAATAGCGTCTTGATTCTTATTTAAAATCTCTTCTTTTAACTCCCCTATCTCCTCCTCTACTTTGTCCCAAACTTGATCCGAATGTTCCCAGTCAAATCCAACTCCTGCTACCTTTTCTTGTATTCGACTCGCTTTCACTAGGGCAGGAAGGCTTTTAGGTACCCCTTGGAGAACACTTGATTTTCCTTCTTTAAGTTTTAAGTTCTCCCAGTTTTTCTTGACTTCAGCTTCATCCTTAACCTTTACATCACTGTAAATATGTGGATGCCGATGAATTAATTTTTTACAAATTCCATTAATCACATCTGAAATATCAAAATCATTAGTTTCACTGCCAATTTTAGCATAAAACACGATATGAAGTAACAGATCTCCTAACTCTCCTTTAACTTCTTTTAAGTCTGCATCTAAAATAGCATCTCCTAACTCATACGTCTCTTCAATAGTTAAAGGACGAAGGGTTTCCATCGTTTGTTTTTGATCCCATGGACACTGTTCACGAAGTTCATCCATAATTGTTAATAAGCGATCAAATGCTTGTAATTGGGTAGCTCTATTGGTCATTCGTATGGGTTATATTTATTACTGATATGCGTGTTTTACACGCATTAAACTCTGTAAGGATTGAATTTACAATATCAGAAACTGGGGCAATATCATCGATTAATCCTGAGATTTGACCAATTTCTAGTTCCCCTTCTTCTAAGTCACCTTCAAACATGCCACGCTTGGCTCGTGCTTTGCCTAAAAGCTTTTTTAAATCTTTATCGGATGGTGATGTGCGATACAGCGACTCTATATCATGGTAAAATTTATTTTTTAGTAAACGAACCGGCGCTAATTCTTTTAGAGTTAACTGTGTATCGCCTTCTTTAGCTAAAAGTACAGCTTTTTTAAAAGCTATATGTGCAGAGGACTCCACACTTGCTACAAAACGGCTTCCAATTTGAACACCATCGGCTCCTAAGGCCATCGCTGCAAGCATCCCATTTCCGGTTGCAATTCCACCAGCTGCGATTAAAGGGATTTGAAGCTTTGCACGTATCATTGGAATCAGAGTCAAGGTGGTTGTTTCGTCACGGCCATTATGACCACCGGCTTCAAAACCTTCAGCAACAATTGCATCCACTCCAGAAGCTTCAGCCTTTAAAGCAAATTTTAAACTACTCACCACGTGTACAACAGTAATCCCTCGTTCTTTTAACCAGGGCGTCCAGGTGTTTGGGTTGCCAGCAGATGTGAAAACTATTTTAACACCCTCCTCAGCAATAATTTGCATTAACGCCTCAATGTTGGGATATAACAGTGGAACATTGACTCCAAAAGGCTTGTCAGTAGCTATTTTACATTTTTGTATATGAGTTCTTAACACATCGGGATACATTGATCCCGCACCAATTAAGCCTAAAATACCGGCATTACTAGATGCAGATGCCAATTTCCAGCCACTATTCCAAACCATACCCGCTTGAATAATTGGGTATTGAATATTAAAAAGCTTAGTAATTATATTTTGCATTTATTCTTTGATGATTTTAAATACCGACGATTTTTGGTTTTCTGTGTGGATTGTTAACAAATAAAGTCCCTTTGATAACGCTTCAATATTGAGAGGTTTCATACTTTCAAGTTCACTTTCAAATACTAACTGACCTAAAATAGTATGAATCGAAACCAAGGCATTAGTCATCGAATATGGGTATTTAACAACTATCGTTGATTGGGCTGGGTTGGGGAAAATCTCAAAATCTAGTTGTTTAGATAATTGATCTTTGATCCCTAGGGTCAAAGCGGTTTGAAAATCTGGAATTCCATAGCCAATAAAAAAATCTGGGTTCATAAATTGGGAGGCTGATTCACGAACATAGTTTATAATTTCCACGTTTGTAGCCTCTGGGAATGCTTGAACGAGACAAGCAACGCCTCCCGCTAAAATAGGAGAACTAAAAGACGTCCCATTTGATTGAGATATTTGATCCTCACTAGTAATCACAAAACTACCAGATCCACGCGCGGCTACATCTGGTTTTTGAGTGAGTTGAAATGCACTTCCCTGAGAGCTAAACGACGCATAGTTTTCATCTGCATCTACAGCAGCGACTGTTAAAACACCTGCAGCATCGGCTGGAGTACTAATTCCAGATGCACCAGAATTACCTGCAGAATTTACTAAAATTAAGCCTTTTTCAAAAGCAATATTGGCTCCTTTAGAGCTATAAGTAGTCGTCCCATTCAATTGGAAATCTGTGTAATTATAATTCGAATTGTCGAAATTTTTATATCCTAAAGAGGTGTTAATTAGCTGAACTCCTAGACTGTCTGCACGTTCTACAGCCTCCACCCAATAACTTTCTTCGACGGGGTTTTCTGATGTCACGTCTTCTGTTAAAAACAGGTAGTAACGAGCATCAGGTGCCGCACCCACATATTCATCCTGGACAAACCCTGCCATTGTACTCAATACTTGCGTGCCATGTTGACTTGCTGTTGAATTATAAATATCAGCTGTTTTATTTACAAAATCGTACCCTCCCATTAAATTTCCAGCCGTACGCAAACGCTCAAAACCTGCCATTGTATTCACATTCGTAAAGCCCGCATCTATTACCGCAACTAAAACACCTTCTCCTGTATAATTTGCTAAATGCAACTCCTCTAGATGAAGCATTTCTATTTGGTTTTGTGATGTTCCGTAAGTAAAATCAGTGCGATTAGATTCCATTACAAATTTATCTTGGAACGGTAGTGTTCGAAAGTTTAAATTTGAATTTGCAAAAGTAATATAATCCACAAAGTCCAGTGTCAATAAACTATTAATATCCGTTTCTGTACCTCTTACGTGTACCGCATTAAACCACTTGGACTTGGCTTTATAAGTGACGCCTTCAGAAGCTTTTATTTGTGTTATATACGGCTCATGTACTGGAACATCTCTTTCATCTATTGCTATAGAGTGAGTCATTTTTCGTGCAATTGCTGCCGAAGATAAAATGCTGTTAGGATTTGAAAGCTGAGCTGTTGCGTTTGGTTTATCTGTAAAATAAACCCAGGCGTCTTCTTGCGCAATCACTGTAAAATGATATAGTAAAAAAGTAACTAAAAAAAGTTGCGTTTTCATAAGACAATTTGTTAATAAACACCAATCTAAGAAATTACTCCAGACCCCACTAATTCATCCCCTAAATACCAAGCTACAAATTGGCCTTCGGTAATCGCAGACTGTGGCGAATCAAAAGCAACATATAGTCCATCTGATGTGGCATACAAGCAAGCCGGTTCTAATTCCTGTCGGTAGCGAATCCGAGCCATCACTTTTAAAGAACCGCCTAAATCGATCGCTAAATCGGGACGAACCCAGTGGATTTCTGATGACTGTACTAAAAGTACAGATTTATAAAGTCCAGGATGATTTTTCCCTTGACCAGTGTAAATAATATTATCAACCACATCTGTTTCTATCACAAAAAGCGGTTCTACAGTCCCTCCAACGGCTAAGCCTTTTCGCTGGCCCTTGGTGAAATAATGGGCCCCTTGATGCGTTCCAACTAGAGCGCCATCTGATAGGGTATATTTGGTTTTCATAGCTCTAAAAGCTAATTCTTCTTGAATAGATTGAAACTCAGGTTGATTAACTGAATACGATTCAAAACTATCTGGAATTTCGATAATTTGTCCTTCCTTAGGTTCTAACTGTTGTTGCAAAAAATCAGGTAATCGCACTTTTCCTATAAAACACAATCCTTGTGAGTCCTTTTTATCAGCCGTTACTAAATCTTGCTTTGTGGCAATCGCTCTCACTTCTGGTTTGGTTAGTTCTCCTATAGGAAATAATGTTTTTGACAATTGCTCTTGTGATAATTGACACAAAAAGTAGGACTGATCTTTATTAGAATCTTTCCCCGCAAGCAGACGATACACAAAAGAATTATTGGCTGAAGTGGTGGTGTCCTTTCTGCAGTAATGACCAGTAGCGACAAAGTCTGCTCCTAGTGATAATGCTATTTTAAGAAATATATCGAATTTAATTTCACGATTACAAAGAATGTCTGGATTGGGCGTCCGTCCATTTTTATATTCTTTAAACATATAGTCAACAATCTTATCCTTGTATTCCACACTAAGATCTACTGTTTGAAATGGTATGTTTAATTTTTCAGCCACAAGCATGGCATCATTACTATCGTCTAACCAGGGACAGTCATCAGAGATAGTCACAGAATCATCATGCCAATTTTTCATAAACAAACCGATTACATTGTAACCTTCTTCTTTTAGCAAATAGGCCGCAACACTAGAATCTACACCCCCTGAGAGTCCCACAACGACTGTTTTCATGTTTGTGTTTTTATTGTTTTTAGATGCTGAATGCATGCAGCAAATTTACAATTAATTATAATGCAGTGCTATACTTGCATGGGAAGAATGTATTTAATTTTTTGATGCGCTTGAATGTGCCGCAATGCCGTTTATGATTGGTTTGGTTGCTCATTGCTGATTTATAACTCTTGACGCTAGGCTCTAATTTCTTAGTCCAAAAGTATTAAAACTTCGTTTTCGATACTTTATCACTTTGTTTATAAATTCTGTACTATCCAAGCATTAGCATGTGGAGATTCCGTTCCAATCCCCACTTGAGCAAAAGTTATAAAACTTGCTAAAAGGAATAATAGGGTTGCTGTTTTTTGTTTTAAGTTTTTCATAATAAGTAGGTTGTTTACCCTATTTAAAGGGGATTAGTTTTAAATAAATGAATATGATTAATGGCGATAGTTAAAGAGACTGTTCTGTAATTAAACTAACTTAGGTGGCGGTATATTTATTTTTATATTCACGTTGTAAACACCAATATATTGTAGGGTTAGCTTAGCAAAAGGTACTTTTACACTAAAAAACGAAAGCGCATTATTTGGATTCTTTGTAGAAACATGAAAAACGGATACGATCGTATTAGTAAACGTACGTTCTGTAAAACATTCTATAAACAGAAGCATCCCATTAGGAGTCTCAATAACTTTCGATTGACCTTTTAAAATAAGAGCGTTTGGACTGTTAAGTATTAAGTCATGAGAGAGATAAAGTTGACCGTTTTCTATTATTAGTTCATTGTTTATGGTAAGTGTTGTCTTTAAATCTAAAAGAGAAGCCTCTTTAATAAATAAATTAGGCAACTCTAAGGAATTTTTTGAACTTTCTAAATACTGCTCGGATGAACCAAGTAAATAAAAGACACCATTTCCTTTGATGTGATTGTTAATTATATTTATAGATTCATTGGAAGTAAACTGTGTTTCTGAACCATTAAGAGTGAAAATAGTACCAGTTGGAATGTATAACTGTGAAAAGCTATATAAACTACTTAATAGTAAAATAACACTAATTGTATAACGCATATAAAATCATTAACTCCCTATGTAAGGTCGATAATAGTAGCACTAAATAAAAGTGTGATGTAATGAACGGCTATTTAATGTAATTAAAGGTAGTATCCTGTAATTAAACGTAATAAGTTGTCTTAAAAAATAAATTATTAAAAAAGAAGCTTTAAACTTACCAAAAAACCCAATAAAAAATGGTGTACATTATTTATTGGGTTTTTAGAAACTATGGTAAAAATTTGAGACTAATTTGGTCTCAAAAAAGGTCTTATTTTTTTCGCTTTTGTTGAGCTTGCTTTTGTGCTTCAGCCTGTTCCATTATATCGGCCATTTTCTTTTGAAAACGGTTTTGTTTTTTTGGGGTTGCTTTACTCACTTGTATTTGTGCGAGTACTTTGTCTTCATCAATAATAAAGTTTTTGATGACTAACATAATTCCAATACTAATTAGATTAGAAATAAAATAGTACAAACTCAATCCAGAGGCATAGTTGTTAAAAAATACCAGCATCAAGATTGGAGAAAAGTAAATCATATATTTCATCATCTTGGCCATGTCCGGCATTCCTTCTTGAGTAGGTTGTGTTGCCATTTGCTGTCCAGTCGTCATTTTCATATAAAAGAAAATTGCTATCGATGCTAATATTGGAAATAAACTGATATGGTCTCCGTAAAAAGGAATATTAAAAGGCAACTCCGCAATTGAATCGTATGAACTTAAATCCTCAACCCATAAAAAAGGCTTTTGGCGCAATTCAAATGCAATCGGAAAAAACATAAATAAGGAGTAGAATACGGGCATTTGAAAGAACATAGGCAAACAACCCCCTAAACTCATAGGGTTTGCCCCTACTTTATTTTGAAGCGCCATCGTTTCTTGCTGCAACTTCATTTTGTTATTCTTATGCTTTTCACGTAAAATATCTAATTCTGGCTTTATTATTTTATTCTTGGCCTGGGTTAAAAACTGCTTGTATTGGACAAATGACAGTAAGATCTTAACCATAATAGTCATTACAATAATGGCGATACCATAAGATAAGTAATTGGTTAACCATCCATACAAAGGACTGAAAACCGACTTATTAATCCACCCAATAATCCCCCATCCAAAAGGAATACTAGCCTCTAAATTTTTGTCATATTGGTTTAAAATTTTATCATATGTTGGACCGTAATAGATACTCATATTGTGCGCTAATTCACCCCCTGAAAAGCTCAATGGGAGGCTCACTTCATACCGCTTGGTAAATAAAGTATCAACCGTTTCATCATTTACCAAATTAAATGATTTTAAGTCGGCTGTTTTGAAAGGTACTTCCGGTACTAAAATAGAACTGAAAAAATGCTGTCTAAACGAAATCCATGAGACGTCTATTTCAGACTCATCATCGTCTCCAGTTTGAGATAATTTGTTTGTTTTATCGCCTTCATGCTCATACGATAAACGGGTATAACGATTTTCAAATACGATGCTTTTATCTTGACGGTGAGCATTAAACTTCCAATCCAATTGAACCTCTTGAGAGGTGTTTAAAACAGAGGATAGTCCTTGAGAACGTACCGAAAATCCGAGCATATGGTCATTCGGCTTTAATTCATAACGGTATTCTAAAAATTGAGACTCTGAGACTTTGAGTCGCATTGAAAGAATTTGATTATCTCCTGAAGTTGTAACTGTTGGTTGAAAATATAATTCCGAAGAATTTAAGGTTCGATTATCTGTCGTTGCAAAATTTAAATTAAACAGAGAACTGCCATCTTTGATAAGATAGACTGGAACCGAGTCATGATTGACATAGCTTTTTAACTTTACTTCTGAGATAAAGCCCCCTTTGTTATCAATTTTTAAAGCTAATACTTCATTTTCAAACGTTGTGATAGCAGAAGTTGCAGACGGCAAAGTCATCGCGTAGGCAAAATCACCAACTTTATTTTTTAAATTTGATAAGCCTAGTGAATCTTCAACGGTTTGGCTACTACTAGTATTTGTTGTTAAAGTTGCCTTGTTTAATGCTGCTTCGGTTGCTAATTCTTCTTGTCTCGCTTCTTCTTGAGCTGCAAGCTCTTCTTCCGTAGGCTGCTGTTGCCACAGCATGTATAATAAAATAGCTCCAATAAGCAAAAACCCAATGATTGAATTTAAGTCTAATTTTTTCTCTTCCATAATTTATTTTTTAATGAAATTCCAAGTTGTAAAACGATTGAAAAATCAAATATTATTTTTGTGTTTTATACTTTAAAGCCGCTTTTACAAAGGCCAAAAACAAAGGATGTGGATTGGCTACGGTGCTTTTATATTCTGGATGGTACTGAACGCCCATAAACCATGGGTGATCTGGGATTTCTACAATTTCTACAAGTCCTGTATCTGGATTAAAACCGGTGGCTTTCATTCCTGAATTTTCAATTTGCTGCTTAAAATCGTTGTTAAATTCATAACGGTGTCTATGGCGCTCCATTATACTGGTCTGATCATAAACCGCTGCCGCTTGACTGCCTTTTAAAAGATCACACTTCCAAGATCCCAGTCGCATCGTTCCGCCTTTTTCAGTCACTTGCTTTTGGGTTTCCATTAAATCAATAACCGGAAACGGCGTTGTAGCATCCATTTCGGATGAATTAGCCTCTTGCAACCCTAAAACGTTTCTTGAATATTCAATAACTGCCATTTGCATTCCCAAACAGATCCCGAAAAATGGAATTTTATGTTCTCTGACAAATCGAATGGCTTCAATTTTCCCTTCAATTCCGCGTTCTCCAAATCCAGGAGCAACGAGAACACCATCTAAATGTGCGATTTTTGATGTCACATTTTCTGCATTAAGAAATTCTGAATGTATAGAGACAACTTTTACTTTTACCTCATTAGCAGCCCCAGCATGAATAAAGGATTCTAAAATCGATTTGTAAGAGTCTTGAAGCTCCACATATTTCCCAATTAGTCCAATGACAACTTCACTTTTGGGGTTTTTAAGTTTCGTTACAAAATTATTCCATGAGGTCAAGTCTGGCGTGTGACTTTCAAGTTTTAATTGATTCAGTACAACCTTATCTAATCCTTCATCAAGCATCATATTTGGAACGTCATATATGGTTGATGCATCGATAGACTGAATAACAGCTTCCCTTTTGACGTTACAGAAACGTGCTAATTTTGTTCGGATACCATCACTTAATTCATGTTCGGTTCTACAAACCAAAACATCAGCTTGAACGCCACTTTCCATTAGTGTTTTCACACTGTGTTGTGTTGGCTTTGTTTTTAATTCGCCTGCAGCAGACAAGTAAGGAATCAAGGTGAGGTGTATCACCAGTGCATTCTCATTGCCCATTTCCCACTTTAATTGCCTTACGGCTTCAACGTAGGGTAAAGATTCAATATCTCCAACGGTCCCTCCGATTTCGGTTAATACTATATCATAGTCCCCAGATTTTCCTAAAATCTGAATGCGATGCTTAATTTCATCTGTAATATGAGGAATGACTTGAACTGTTTTTCCTAAAAACTCCCCACGTCTTTCTTTATCAATGACACTTTGATAGATGCGGCCTGTGGTCACGTTATTGGCTTGAGAAGTGGGTACGTTTAAAAAGCGTTCATAATGCCCTAAATCTAAATCCGTTTCAGCACCATCATCAGTCACATAACATTCGCCATGTTCATAGGGATTTAAAGTTCCTGGATCAATATTAATATAAGGGTCTAATTTTTGAATGGTTGTACGATAGCCTTGGGCTTGAAGTAATTTAGCGAGAGATGCTGCTATGATACCTTTACCTAACGAAGAACTTACGCCTCCTGTAACAAAAATATATTTAGTGGTAGTGTTTGTCATTATGCGTTGTTAAACGCGAACAAATTTACAAATAAGTATTGAAACTATTCGTAAATTCTCAAGTTGTTTATGAACAGTCTGTATTAAATTAAAAAAGCACCTTAATGGTGCTTTTTTAATTTGTTTAAAATGCTTATTTAACGTCTACTAACTCGACATCAAATATCAAATTCGCATCTGGAGGAATGGCACCGCCTGCCCCTCTGCTTCCGTACCCTAAATTACTTGGAATCACAAAACGCGCTTTATCTCCAACTTTCAGAAGAGAAACCCCTTCGTCCCAGCCAGCGATAACTTGTCCCATGCCCAATACAAATTCAATAGGTTCTTTTCTTTTGTATGAAGAATCAAATACAGTTCCGTCTGTTAGTTGTCCTTTGTAATGTACAGAGACCGTCGCTCCTTTTGTCGCTTGCGCACCACTTCCTTTTTGAAGAATTTGGTAACGAAGACCGCTGTCTGTTTTTTCAAAGCCAGTTGCTAATTTATCAAGCTCAGCATCAATGACTGCTTTTTCGTCTGCGAGTCGAGATTCACGAGACCCTTCAAAGCTTCGAAAAGCTTCAACCGCTTGAAACGCTTCAGCTTCAGCCCCTACTGCAATGATTTCAACGGTTTCTAAAACATCGCCTTGAGCCACGCTATCAACAATCGACTGCCCTTCAATTACGTTTCCAAAAACAGTATGCTTACCATCTAACCAAGGGGTTGGAATGTGTGTAATAAAAAATTGGCTTCCATTGGTTCCGGGGCCAGCATTGGCCATCGATAGAATTCCGGGCACGTCGTGCTTTAAATCCGAGTGAAATTCATCATCAAATTGATATCCTGGATTTCCTGTTCCGGAACCTAATGGACATCCACCTTGAATCATGAAATCAGGAATTACTCTATGAAATTTTAATCCGTTATAATACGGATCTCCTTGCTTTTTCACTGAATTCTCTAAGTTTCCTTGAGCTAAGGCAACAAAGTTCCCTACTGTTCCTGGTGTTTTTTGAAATTCTAAATTTACTAGGATTTCTCCTTTAGAGGAGTTAAATTTTGCGTATAAACCGTCTTTCATGCGTTTAAATTTTTTTTTTTAATAGCTGCAAATATAAGCAGGAATTATAAACAAAAAAGAATCTGGAATGGTTTTGTTAGCAAGGGTACTAATTAGCAACCTCACTAATGAACTTTAGGCGGTATAAACGCAGTTCTTGATCGTCATAATCGCCATCAAATTCTTCAATGGCTGCTTGAATAGCATCAGATTCAGAATCCATAAAGTAATCATGAATTTCTTCTTGCTGATCTTCGTCAAAAAGTTCATCAATCCAATAATCAATATTTAATTTAGTTCCAGAAAAAACAATGGCCTCTAATTCTCTGATAAATTCGGCCATAGTCATGCCTTTGGCTGATGAGAGATCGTCAAGGGGTAATTTCCGGTCTATATTTTGGATAATATATAGTTTCAGAGCGGAGTTTGATCCCGTAGATTTAATAACCATGTCTTGCATGCGGTCTATTTCATTTTCATCTACATAACGCTTTATAAGCGCTACAAAGTCGTTACCGTAACGCTTTGCCTTTCCTTCTCCAACCCCATGAATATTATACAGCTCCTCTATAGTAATTGGGTATTTCAGCGCCATATCCTCCAAAGAGGGATCTTGAAAAATAACAAAAGGAGGTACTCCTAATTTTTTTGCATTTGATTTTCTAAGGTCTTTTAGCATTCGCATCAAATTTATATCTGCTACAGCTGTTGAATTACTAAATCTTCTGTTAGAATCTGATAAATTATAGGTGTGATCTTCAGTCATTGTAAAGGATGAAGGCTGCTCTAAATACGATCGCCCTTGGTCGGTAATCTTTAAAACACCATAAGTTTCGATATCCTTACGCAAAAAACCTGCGACTAAAGATTGTCTAATCAATGCCATCCAATATAATGGCATCTTTTCATTTCCTTTACCGAAAAATGGCTTTTCATCTGTTTTATGTGATTTGATAAGCGCATTTTCCTGACCCGTTAGCACATTCACTAAGTCCTTACTTTTATACTTTTCATGAGTAGAGGAAACTACGTCAAGTAATAAACTTACTTGATTCATTGCTTCCGATTGTGGTTTTGGATTTCGAATGTTATCATCCATATCGCCCCCATCCCCTGTTTCAGAGTCAAAAGCTTCCCCAAAATAATGAAGTATAAATTTCCGTCTTGAAATCGAGGTCTCGGCCAAAGCTACAACTTCTTGCAGCAAAGCAAAGCCAATTTCTTGTTCTGCCACGGGTTTACCAGACATGAATTTTTCTAGTTTCTCTATATCTTTGTATGCGTAGTAAGCTAAACAATGCCCTTCGCCACCATCCCGACCTGCCCGACCGGTTTCTTGGTAGTAACTTTCAATACTTTTTGGAATGTCATGGTGGATCACAAAACGAACATCCGGCTTGTCTATACCCATTCCAAAAGCAATCGTTGCAACAACAATGTCTACATCTTCCATTAAAAACATATCTTGATGTCTAGAACGAGTTTTTGCATCCAAACCAGCATGGTAAGGCACTGCTTTGATTTGATTAACTTGTAGTATTTGAGAGAGTTCCTCAACACGTTTTCTACTCAAACAGTAGATAATACCTGATTTACCTTCGTTTTGCTTTACAAACCTGATAATATCATTATCAACTTGTGCTGTTTTGGGCAGTATTTCATAGTATAAATTAGGCCTATTAAAAGAAGCTTTAAACGTTTCTGCATCCGTAGTTCCTAAATTTTTCAAAATATCCTCTTGAACCTTAGGGGTGGCAGTTGCAGTTAATCCTATGATGGGAATGTTATCCCCAATTTGGGTGATAATATGCTTTAAGTTTCTGTATTCTGGTCTAAAGTCATGCCCCCATTCACTAATACAATGGGCTTCATCAACGGCCATAAAAGAGACCGTTTGTTCCTTTAAAAAAGCGATGTTTTCTGCTTTAGAAAGCGATTCAGGTGCCACGTACAAAAGCTTGGTGATTCCAGATTCAATATCTGACTTTACTTGCTTAATCTCTGATTTGTTCAAGGAGGAATTTAAAACATGAGCGATCCCTTCTTGACTAGAGATGCCTCGAATGGCATCTACTTGATTTTTCATTAAAGCGATCAAAGGAGATACCACAATTGCGGTCCCATCTTGCATTAAGGCAGGGAGTTGATAGCAAAGAGATTTGCCTCCCCCTGTTGGCATAATTGCAAATGTATTTTTTTTGGATAGAATGCTTGTTATGACGTGTTCTTGTAGTCCCTTAAACTTACTAAATCCAAAATAAGTTTTCAGTGCGGCATGTAATTCTTTAGTCGAAATACTCATTAATCATCAAATTTCTTAACTTAAAATAAAAAATGTTACCTTATTTAATCAAAAACTAGAATAAATTCAGGAACACTCCTATTTTTTTTGTTTTTTTGTAACTTAATCTAAAGGTAGATATATTTAAATAAGTACACAACCAAAAGATAAAAAATTTGAACTCTAAAGAAGCCATCGTATCGCACGCTAAAAAAACCATCATTGATGAAAGTTTAGCAATTTCCAAACTTGCTGATTTTGTAGATGAATCATTTGCAGAAGCCGTTCAGTTGATTTATAATTCTAAAGGGCGTGTCATAATAACTGGCATTGGTAAAAGTGCCATTATTGCTAATAAAATTGTAGCTACGCTAAACTCTACGGGAACGCCCTCTGTGTTTATGCATGCTGCCGATGCCATTCATGGCGACTTAGGGCTTGTACTCAAAGAAGATGTTGTTATTTGTATCTCAAAAAGTGGAAACACGCCAGAAATAAAAGTTTTAATTCCATTACTTAAAAAGGCTAAAAACACCCTGATTGCAATCACAGGCAACCTAAAGTCTATGTTAGCTGAACAAGCAGATTTTATTTTCAATTCTTATGTAGAAAAGGAAGCATGCCCTAATAACTTAGCCCCCACTACAAGCACAACTGCTCAGCTTGTAATAGGGGATGCCTTAGCGGTCTGTCTTCTAGAAATTAGAGGGTTTTCTAGTGATGATTTTGCTAAATACCACCCTGGTGGAGCACTTGGTAAAAAACTGTTTTTAACCGTTAAGGACTTACTAGCACTCAACGAGAAACCAGCCGTGTCTCTAAAGTCGGCTGTTAAGGAAGTAATCATTGAGATCTCTAAAAAACGCTTAGGAGTCACTGCTGTGATAGAAAATAATAAAATAGTAGGAATTATAACTGATGGAGACTTGAGACGCATGCTAGCTAACACGGAAGACTTCTCTAAGCTATGTGCCGAAGACATCATGAGTAAAGCACCAAAAACTATAAACGTTAACGCTATGGCTATTGAAGCGATGGAGTTAATGGAGTCAAGCGAAATCTCACAACTCCTTGTTCAAGACGAGGAACACTATGCAGGAGTCATTCACCTTCACGACCTAATCAAGGAAGGAATTATTTAACTATGGGACAAGAAAATGAAATGTCTTTTTTAGACCATCTTGAAGAATTAAGATGGCATGTTATCAAAGCAACAGCGGCTATAATCGTAGCAGCTACCGTCGCTTTTTTGGCAAAAGGCTTCTTATTTGACGTTCTTATATTTGGCCCAACTAAACCCGACTTTTTTACGTACGAGTTTTTGTGTAATGCGTCTCGGTTAATGGGATTTGAAAGTTTTTGTGATACTAATTTTGACTTTGAAGTTCAAAGCCGAACCATGGCTGGTCAGTTTTCCGCACACATCTGGACTTCCATCACCTTTGGTTTTATCATCGCCTTCCCATTTGTTATTTATCAATTCTGGAAATTTATAAGTCCAGGCCTACTCCACAAAGAAAAAAACAGCTCAAGAGGCTTTATTTTTATTTCTTCAATTTTATTTTTTATCGGCGTTCTATTTGGCTACTACATTGTTTGCCCACTGTCCATTAACTTCTTAGGCACCTACTCAGTCGCAGAACTCGTACACAACGATTTTGATTTAAACTCTTATATCGGGCTTATTAGAGCTTCTACCCTAGCCTCTGGACTCATCTTTGAATTACCGATAATCATCTATTTTTTAACTAAAATTGGTTTGGTAACTCCTGAGTTTCTTAAAAAAAATAGAAAGTATGCATTGGTTATTGTTTTAGTTTTTGCTGCTATTATAACCCCTCCAGATATTGCGAGCCAGGTTATTGTAGCAATTCCAGTTCTCGTGCTGTATCAAGTGAGCATCCTTATCTCAAGAATCGTATTAAGAAACCAGAAAAGAAAAGAAACTAATGGCTAACGAAGTAGAAGAATTTAACGCCTATCGCGAGAAAATGAATACCAAAATTCTTGCAGAAAACAATACGGTTATCAAGCGTATCTTTAACTTAGATACTAATGCCTTTAAAGAAGGTGCTTTAGATACAAAAACAAAAGAATTGTTAGGGCTGGTAGCCTCTACGGTTCTAAGATGTGACGACTGTGTGCGCTATCATCTTGAAAAATGTCATTCCGAAGGACTTAGTAGAGAACAAATTGCAGAAGCTTTAAGTATTTCGACCTTAGTTGGTGGAACCATTGTGATCCCGCACTTAAGACGGGCTTATGAATATTTGGACATTTTAGAAGCTTAACTAGTCATGAAGAGATCAGTACAATTACTAGCAGTCGGAATGATTCTTATCATTGTAGGAGCATTCTTGAAAATACAAAAAATAGACTATTCTAACAGTTTGCTTTCTGCAGGCTTAGTCCTAGAAGGTATTGGAATAGTAGCTGTGTCCTATACATTAATAACACAGAAAAGGTCTAGTTAAATTTTATATAAACTTGCCAGAGTTAATGAATAGTAAAAATCATTTCACTATTTTTAAATTCTTTAAATAAACCAATGAAGTTACAAGTCCAAAATTTAATGAAGTCCTACAGCGGACGAAAAGTAGTGAAAGATGTTTCTTTTGAGGTTAATCAAGGTGAAATTGTGGGACTCCTTGGTCCTAACGGCGCCGGAAAAACAACCTCTTTTTACATGACTGTTGGATTGATCAAACCCAATGGAGGTTCCATTTACTTAGATGATAAAGAAATTACTTCGTATCCGATGTACAAAAGAGCTCAAAGTGGTATAGGGTATCTTGCTCAGGAAGCTTCTGTGTTTCGAAAACTAAGTATTGAAGATAATATTTTGAGTGTACTTCAAATGACCAAATTATCTAAAAAAGAACAGCTTGATAAAATGGAGTTACTGATTGATGAGTTTAGTCTTCATCACATTCGAAAAAGCAGAGGAGATTTATTATCTGGGGGCGAACGAAGACGTACTGAAATTGCTAGAGCATTGGCCACCGATCCTAGTTTTATTTTACTTGACGAACCTTTTGCTGGGGTTGATCCCGTAGCAGTAGAAGATATTCAACGAATTATAGCTAAACTGACCAAAAAAAATATTGGAATCCTAATTACAGATCATAACGTTCAAGAAACATTGGCTATTACGGATCGTACGTATTTAATGTTTGAAGGCAGCATCCTAAAGGCTGGGAAACCTGAAGACTTAGCAAATGACGAAATGGTGCGAAAAGTTTATCTTGGGCAGAATTTTGAACTTCGTAAGAAAAAATTAGAATTTTAAGACGTTCCAGACTTTAAGATTGAATCCTAAATTTTCTTAAACAACTTCACAACCAATACCGTTAGTATTCCTACAGAAGCCCCTATTATTAAATCTCTTAGCATGCTCGGAATCCCTTCTAAAAAGTGATGAAAAAAGGAGACGTTATGCACAAAAATCCCACCTGAAACTAACAATAACGCCACGGTTCCAACGACCGATAAAGATTTGATGACAAGTGGTAAAGCATTGACCAATCCCATCCCTATAAAATGCAGACTGTTTTTTTGGCCCTTACTCGCTTTAACAAGTTTATAACCCAAGTCATCCATTCGTACAATAAGCCCTACCATTCCATACACGCCAACCGTTGCCACCATAGAAATAATAGTCACTACCGCAAGCTTCATTCCAATCGATTCGTTAACAACCGTCCCTAGAGCAATAATAATAATCTCAATAGACAGAATGAAATCAGTTAAAATAGCAGACTTCACTTTCTTAGATTCTAAAGCCACTAAAGCGGACTTCGTTAGCACCTCAGCTTTGGGGTTAACTATTGCTGTATGGTGTGGGAAAAAATAGTCCACGATTTTCTCTACCCCTTCAAAGGCTAAATAAGCACCTCCAGCTACGAGCACTATTAAAATTGCTGAAGGTAAAAAAGCACTCAACAAAAAAACGAAAGGCAAAATAATTAGTTTATTTAAAAAGGAGCCTTTAGTGATGGCCCACAAGACAGGAAGTTCTCGAGCCGATGAAAATCCAGATGCTTTTTCGGCATTAACTGCCAAATCATCTGCCAGTATACCGGCTGTTTTTTTAGCGGATATTTTACTCATCACGAGGACGTCATCCATAAGAATACCTATATCATCAAGAAGTGCAAAAAAGCCCGAGGCCATAAATTTAAATTTTGTTATTTATTAGAGATTACTGATAAGACCACGTAACCAATTATAACGAGTGGAATTCCAGAAAATTGAAATATCATTAAAACAACTAATGAGGATGAAATTAATAGGTAGCGGTACATATTATCTTTAAAACTCCAGTTTTTAAACTTTAATGCAATCAACTTAATCGGCGCATTTAGTAAATAACAACTTAGAAGTGTTAGAAAGATTAAAACCCATGGATTTAAAACAAGCCCATGGATGACGTCGTTTGATTGGTATTCTAAAATTAATGGTAAGGCAATAATCCATAGCGTGTTTGCTGGCGTTGGCAGACCAATAAACGAATCAGATTGATTGTCAGAAATATTAAATTTAGCTAACCTGTATGCAGAAGCAAGGGTAACTAACAATCCAAAATAGGGTAAAACACCAAAAGTATCCCAAGAGAACTGAGTCGTAAGACCCAATAAATGATAAAGGACTAAACCAGGAACTAGCCCACTAGTAACCATGTCTGCCAAAGAATCTAACTGAATACCTAATTCACTCTGAACCTTCAGTTTACGTGCAAGCAAACCATCAAAAAAATCAAAGAATATTCCCGCACAAACAAACAAAGCGGTGCCTTTCATATTCCCATCTAAGGCGTATATCACGGCGATAGACCCAGAGAAAAGATTTAATAATGTTATAAAATTAGGTATATATGCTTTCACGCTAAATTGTAATTAATTAGTAAAAATAATAAACTATTTTTGTTTTACGTAAATAAACAACAATATCTAAAAAAAAACAGAGTTTCATACTAGTGTTTGCCTGATAAAAAAAAAGCCTTTGCGAATCTTAAAACTAATCTTACTACTTTTTGCCCCTCTATTTATAGACGCACAAACCGCACGAAAATATTCAAACGAATTTATGAACATTGGAGTGGATGCTGCAGCTTTAGGAATGAGTAATGCTGTGGTAGCCTCATCAAATGACGTCAATTCTGGTTATTGGAACCCGGCTGGACTCGTTCAAATTGAAGACACCCAAATATCGGTGATGCATTCTAGTTATTTTGCAGACATTGCTAATTACAACTATATCGCTTTTGCAATGCCTTTAGACGACCAAACTGCGATAGGAGTTTCTTTAATCCGATTTGGGGTTGATGACATTCTAGACACAACCAACCTCATCGACCAACAGGGAATCGTTAATTACGATCGTATTAGTTTATTTTCTGCTGCCGACTACGGACTTACCTTTTCATTTGCTAGAAAACTCCCTGTTCCTGGTTGGAATTATGGTGTTAATGCAAAAGTAATACGTCGAATTATTGGTGATTTCGCGACTTCTTGGGGGTTTGGATTTGACCTGGGGATTCAGTTTGAATCCAATGACTGGAAATTTGGACTAATGGCAAGAGATATCACAACCACTTTTAATGCCTGGGCCATTGACGAAGGTCGTTTACAAGACATCCAAAACGCTATTCCAGGCGAAAACCAAGAAGCGCCTGAAACAACCGAGTTAACCCTGCCGAAATTACAATTAGGAATGTCAAAATTATTCACCTTTAATTACGACTACACACTAAGAGCTGAAGTAGATTTAATTGCTCGATTTGAACAAAACAACGACCTCATCTCCACCTCTTTTGTGAGTATTAACCCCGCTATTGGATTTGAGTTTGGCTATACCGACCTAGTTTTTTTAAGAGGAGGTGTTGGTAACTTTCAAAATGAATTACAGATTGACAATTCAGAATCTCTAACATTTCAACCTAATTTTGGAGTTGGATTTAAATACAATGGCATCTTTTTAGACTATGCCTTCACTGATATAGGCGACCAAAGTGCTGCCTTATACTCCAATGTGTTTTCACTCAAAATTGATTTAAGTATTTTTAGATAATGATATTAAAAAAAGTAACCACACTTTTTCTTTTACTGGTTTCACTAGCCTCTAGCGCGCAGCTTCAGCTAACAGACGCCTCAGAAATTAGTGTTTTAACCGTTGGACCTGGGCTTTTGTTAAACGATTCCTTTGGACACAGTGCCATTCGAGTCAAAGACCCATTATATAACTTTGATGTGGTATTTGATTACGGACGCTATAACTTTGAAGCTGAAGGGTTTTATTTGAATTTTGCTCAAGGTAAACTTGATTACATGCTTGGACGTACTGTATTTGATGACTTTTTATCGTTATACGAATACCAAAACAGACGTGTTCAAGAACAACAGCTGAACTTAAGTACCGAACAGAAAACGGCCTTTTATTATTTTTTAAGAGAAAATAACAAGCCTGAAAACCAAGCGTATCCATATGATTTTTTCTACAACAATTGTGCGAATAAAATCACAGATGCTATTGAGACTGTTTTAGGCGAAGAAATTTCCTACCACCCTCCTAGCAGCTTCCAACAACAAACGTTTAGAAACTTAATCCGATCGGACTTAAATCAAAACTCATGGGGAAGTTTAGGAATTGATGTGGCTCTTGGTTCAAAAATTGACCAGACAGCAAGTGTGAAGGAACATCTATTTTTACCAAAAAATCTTTACCTGCTGCTTGAAAACGCTCGTGTAAAATCAAAAGATTTGAAGCTTATTAAAAAATCAAAAACTCTAAACCCTTCTAATTTAATTAAGACTTCTGAAGGATTTGGCAGCCCTCTTGCCATTTTATCATTAGTCGCCTTTCTGATGCTTTTTATAACCTTTAAAGACTACAAGAACAATACACGAAGTAAATGGTTAGATGTGATTTTATTTGCCATCACAGGAAGCATAGGACTTTTTTTACTGCTGCTTTGGTTTGCTACGGACCATACAGCAACAACCGACAACTACAATTTATTGTGGGCCTTTGCTGCAAATCTCCTTTTTATTCCTTCTATTTTAAAAACACGCCTAAACAATCGTGGCATTAAATACATCGTATTTCTAATCATACTTTTAGCTCTAATGCTTTTACATTGGATGACCGGTGTTCAATCCTTTTCGATTGGATTGATCCCATTTCTAATTACTATAGGAGTACGATATTTATTTTTAATTCGTCATTTCAACAAGGCAATTCGTGTATAATTAACCTTTATTTGCAAAAACAAAATTTTGAATTACCTCAACGTA